>ERZ827363.707-NODE-707-length-35439-cov-8.008789_pt1 | contig 35439 bp, 44 predicted proteins | sample MGYA00519776_ERZ827363 | MGnify/ENA primary metagenome ERZ827363 (study PRJEB31778, sample SAMEA3449288) | human gut metagenome | biome: human gut; feature: human-associated habitat; material: faeces | place: United Kingdom | collected 2010/2012 ... | reverse complement strand
GATAGTTTCGCCGCAGCCAGACCGACAGGCAGACCCGTTCAAAGCTGGCGTTGAAGGCATGTTTCTGGATGCGGTCATCCGTCAGAGCGTTCAAGATTTCTTCCGGCAGCTGTTCGCCGCAGGCAAGGTCAACTACCTTCACTGGGGCATCGTCCACGGAATATGCAAAAAGCAGAATATCAAAATACGGGGAATCCGCATAGCGGTAAACCCCGGCTTTTGTAATATCCACATCACTTTTTGTTTCTAAGTCAATCATCAATTTTTGCATTGTTACACCTATTACCCACCCGAACAGATACTCCGTCAGTCGCCCACCCGACATTTTTGCTTACTTGTGATTCTTGAAATGATCAATCAGTGCAGCAACGGAAATTGCTGCCCAACAGAACATTGAAATGCACCAAAGAACCGCAATAATAACGGAAAGAATTGCCTCCATTTTTCTCACCGTTCTTATTACTAAATTGCCATTTTAGTTAATCAAGGAAGTCGTCACTTTCAAGAGCATCGAAATCATCAGCAGCATTGGTATGTCCACTAAGCGGTTCACCATCCCGTACCTTCTGAATATTGCCCAAACCGCAGGCAATGCCCTTATTTCCGTTGCTGTTAAACGCATAGAATGTTACTGCAACTCTTGCATAGCAGCCACTGTAGACCTCATTCTGATCGAGAATCGGCTGTACCTGCTGGTCAACGATTTGCGGAGGAGTAGTGCTATTTGCATTGACAAAATAGCAGTCTTTGTACACTTCATCCTCCGGACGTTCTGCATCGCCATCTCTCAGCGGCAACTTCAGAGCAGCCTTACTCGGCTTCTTTCCTCCGAACTTTCCAATGCCATCTTCAATGGCAGCATCAATTGCAGTCTGAATTTTTGCAAGAGTTGCCTTATCAGACTTCGGAATCAGCAAGGAAACACTATACTTTGCAGCACTGCCTTTGATGGATTTCGGTTCCCAGATGTTTGCGTAACTCAAACGCATAGTTCCTGTAATCACTTTTGTTTTTCTTTCGTTTGCCATTTATTTTTCCTCCTGTATTGTTTCAAAATCTTTTTCTGCGGAATTCCAAGTCGGTCGCTTGTCCGAAATTGGTACAAGTGCAGGCTTACCCGGCGGTTTGTACGTGAAATCCCCAAGAATTTCATCAAACTTTTTCTTTCCGCCAAGCAGCTTTGTCATTGCGGTAATTCCCAGCAGTTCCGGTTCATTGTATGGATTTTTCCCATAGGACTTGACCTTTTCAATGACTTTTGCCTCATCGGTATACTTTCGATTCGACCGACCTTCCACAACTTTGTACCCATTCCACTGTTTGCCGGAAATTGCTCGCTGCAAAGCATATTCCTTGATATCGGATGCCCATGAAACCAATTGATCGGCTTTTTCCAATACTGCCTCGATTTCAGTATCCACCAGCATTTCCGGGGGAGCAAAGTCATACTGTGCCAGCTGAAGATTGTATTCTGCACGTTTTCGGCAAGTTGCCTTCACTTTACAAAACCGACAGTGTTCACCAGCACAGAAATCTCCCTCGCCTTTGGATGCAAGTTCTGCTTTCGTTTTCAATTCTGTTTCTGCCCAATGCAACAGTTCAGAAATAGGCATAACGCATTCACTAACGCTCTGGATTCTCGGCTGAAAAATCACCATCCGGATTTCTGCAATGTCATAAAGGGCATCAAATAGCTGCAATGCACCCAGAGCATACAGCATCATCTGCGAGTTGTGATCAGCAGATACTGCTACGCCCTTACCATACTTAAAGTCAATGACAGTCAGGACATCATCTGCAACAATCACACAGTCGCCCGTACCAAAACCGCTGGGAACATATCGGCTGAAATCCAAACGCTGTTCCACTAAAACAATCGGTTCTTGCAGATTTGCCAACTGTTCGGCAATGTACTGAGCATAGCTGTCCGTGCAGTCTTCCATTTCTGCATCGTAGAAGTCTAAGTTCTCCGTGGGATTAGATGCCGGATTGCCAAGCAGTTTTTGCACTTTGTACTCTGCCAACTCGTGGGCACACGTGCCTTCCAGGGCGTAGTCTGTCACGGTATCCGGTAGGGCAGCACAAAGCTGTGCGGATGGCGGACACGCCAGCCAACGAGCACTGGATGAAGCAGAAAGCACTGCGTGTAAACGGTTTGCATGATCGTTAAGTTCCAATCTGCTTCGCCTCCTCTAACAAGACCGCATATTCTTCTGGAGAAACACCAGACAGCTTTGATGCCCCGTGTTTCTGAAGCAGTGCCTTTACTGAATCTGTAAAACCAGAACGTGACTTTTCTGCCAGTACCGCTCGAATCTCAGAAATAGAAACTGCCTGCGTATCTTTCACAGACACCGGCTTCTGTACAGCCTCCGTATTGCCTTCTTCCGGCGGATATACCTGCTCAAATGTCTGGACTTCCCGTTCTGTCATGGTTTCCGCCATAGCTTCCAATTTGTCTGCCAATTGACGGATTACATGAATCACATCCAGTAATGTTGTAGGTTCTCTACTCATTTTCTTTGACCTTCTTTCTTAGCATTTTTGATGGGAATTAGAAACACGCCATCATGCACCACCTCCTTCCATAAATGCAGTCGAAAAAATCAGCATAAAATCGAACCCCATCAGTAGAAAAATCAAAATTTTTTCTTGATTTGGGCTTTGATTTTCATCATACGATGCCGAATTGCCGTTTCCGATACGCCTTCTTCTCTTGCTACCTGTGTCATAGGATTTCCTTCCACGACCACTCTGCGATAGGTATCCTGCTGCTTCGGCGTAAGACTGGACACCACCTCATGCAGACGCTGGATTTCCAAGGATTCCACTTCAATATCGACAGGCTTTGCACAATGTTGTTTCACCTTTCGCTGCTTCAGATTACGATACACCTCACGGTCATCCAACTTGTGCAAAAAGTCGATGATTTCAGGGCTTACACCCTGTTCTCTCGGATGCAGCACAGCGACTGTTCCATCTGCAAAGCGATAGACATAAACAGATCTGGCTGCTGTTCTTGTTTTACGAAATTTCATATACATATACATGACTCCTTTCTGATTGATAGAAGTCAGCTTGCAAAAAAACTCAAGTGAAGTCAAGTATATGAAACAAAAATAGCCGAACAGCATATAAAACAGTCGTCTCATATACTATCCGGCTATTTGGTAGTCAAATCACTCCGTTGCTCGGTATATTATCTATCTCTTATCAGCCATGCACATCTCAGATCTGCAGGAAACTTTCACGATGTTCCGGCAGTTTGGGCATTTCAGTTGAATAATCACTGGAATTTTAGGTAGCACAGAAATATCAAAGGCACGTTTCCCACATCTCGGACACTTCATCTTATACACCTGCTCACACCTCCAATATCAGTTCACTGTATGGCAGTGATTCTGCCCACTTGTAAAATCCAAACCACTCATCCAGCTTATGATGTTTTCTTGCTTGACAAGCGTTTCGCAATACTTCGTAGTTTAGTACTACGGTTCTACGTTGATTATAACTGGACGGGAGCAGCTGAATCATTTGCCACCAGTAAATATTCTTTTTAGTTTCCAGATATGTTTCTCGTGCCTTGTTGAGGGCTTTAATCGTGTACATAAAATCTTTGAGAAATTCTGTTCCTTCTTCAGCACCATTAAACAGATGTTCGCACGAAAAGTCATCCAATGTAAATTCTTGCTCTGCAATTTTATGCATTGTAGAGCAAGAATCAGTAACCGTTCCGACTTTGTACGTATCAAACTGTTTCCACCAATAAAGAGGGGCAATTATATCACAACTTACTGTAATCATTCGCATAAACTTCCGATGATCGGTACCTGCCTTGACTAATTTTTGCATTAAAGCCATATCGTTATCCCCAATACAAAACGGATTTTTTCCCAAATCGCTCCATGCCCAGCCACAATGAGAGCAACCCAAATTGTTGCATTTGGTTGTTATGGGTTCCTTGCAATAACAACTATCCGACTTTTCCCAACTATTCATCGGATTTCGCATTCCCCGTATGGCCGCTTCCCATCCATACACCTCTGTGTTTTCGACTTTTATCATGCCAATCCCTCCATAAATGCCGCCATGACCACCTTTGCCACTGCATCCGCTGTTTCATCAAATTGAATCAAACACCGCTTAAACAATTCGGTCTTGAAAGATGCCATTGTGCGTTCATCCATTGCACCTTTTTCCCGCAGTTCCAAAAGTTGCTCGTTCGTAAGCATTGACCATAGCAGTTCTAATGTTTCATCGCTCATTTCCAATTACTCCTTTTCGTATTCTAATTCAATCAGCCGCTTTATCGCTGCTAAAGCTGTGTCAATTGCCACAACATCAAGGCAAAAAGCGTTATCTTCTTCGTCTTCAAAATCAGCTGCAAAGCCCTCACGGTCGCAACGTAAGTCTTCCAGCTGTCCGACTGCATTTATCAATTTTTCAATGGACAGCTGATCTTTGGTTTCCAAATCACCCTCATACCGAATCGAACTCCCATCTTCACAAACTGCAATTGCCGTTATATCTGGCTTGAGGGCAACTGCTGCGACAGTCATATGAATCTCTTCCGATTCAGCACAATTTGTCCCGATAAATGTCATTGATGCGGCATCTGCATACTTGTCATCAATTTCAACAATCAGCTTTTTCATGATTTTCCTCCTGATTTAACTCCATCAGTTTTTCCATGTACCACTCTGCCTTTTCTATATCTTCCGGTCCATTTTTCCGACTTGCACGAAAACGGTATTTATATACGTTGCACATACAGAAATGGCGAACAGCATCTACGCCAAACAATGCGATCATCTCATCAATACACTCATACTTTCCTTGATAGTGAAATGGATGATTCACATTATCCGGACTCGGATGAAGCCCGATACTTTCCTTACACATTTTCTCATTCACCACCTTTCAGTTCTTTCTGACAGAAACCAGAACAGCATATTCCCTCATCTGTTATCTGTATTGTTTTCTGCCCTGTATTCTCGCAAACAATGCCACCCTGTTTCTGCGTAATAACCGCAGCAGGTGTCCGAATGACTCTTGTGTTTTTGGACTGGTTTGCATATTTGCAGTTTACACAATCGTTCATTCTGCCTGTCCCCATTCAAAAATTTCTCCAGTTGGTTTCTCATTGCTCCACCGCAATTTTCCATCTCTTGTTGCAAACCAGATATTTTCTTTCGGAATCATTCCGAAAATCCCATACAACGCTTTTTCAATCTCACTTGCATTGTTAAAGTCACGAAATACATTCAACTCTGTCGGACGATCTCCGGTTCGATCTGTCAAATGATGCTCTTCGCAAGCCTGCAAAAAGGCATCAGTGTTAGAACTGTTCGTCTGTACCCATACGTCACCGGAAATAAACCTGTCCCAATCAAAAGCCGTTTCCGGTGCAGAACCCATACAATCAAGCAGCCGCTCCAAAGCCAATTTTGCACCAAAGGCAAAATCAAAATCATCCTCCGGACAGCACCTTGCAGTGCTTGCGTTTACTTTCTTGCCGTTAACATACTGTGTAGCCATCACTGCGTTCCCATTTTGCAAAATGACAACCTTTGTTTCTTTTTCAATCTTCATTATTTTTGCTCCTTTCATTGAACGGTTGAGGCAGTGACATCCAAGCCAACACCTCATAATTTTCGTCTTCATCAGTTATTTCAAGAATCTTTGAGTAATCCCAAAACTGCCAGTAGTTATTGCCACGCTGCCCATAGTATGTATTACTAAAATCCGTGCATCTGTTTCGGACCGTTATCAATACTTCAGTAAACAGCTTCGGAAGGGAATCTCTCACGCTTATCCAGCCCAATCTTCTATTCCTCCATATATGCCATACTTTTTTCGCAAATCATTGCAGTACCTTTTCAAATCGATGGCATTCATCGTCAATGCAGCGTAGTACGGCGTAAGAATTTCACGCTCAATCGACCGAATTCTACCGATAGATTCCGGACTTCCGTCATACTTTTCCAATGCTCTCCGATAAGCAGAGAACTCACTCCTCAGAATTTCCGCAGCCAAGCGAACATATCCATCGTCCACGGAACCACAGCTTTCCTTTTGGTCACTGCTGACGGGAGTTTCAATTCTCTCACGTTTTAGTTTCTCACGATACTGTTTTTGGTAGGAAAGCACCTCTTTCCGTCTCTGCTGGTATCGTTCTTTGCTACGTTCAGATCTGCAAGCTGCACAAACACGATGAATTTTTCTCCGTTCACCAGTTTGTTTGCTGCGGTCAACAAACTCCCAGAGTGGTTTTTCTGCACCGCATTGTCTACAGATTCTATTCATGTTGTAACCGCCTTTCTGCCATTACAGCAGTTCCTTATCCAAATCAATACCATACTTTTCTTGCAAGTATGTAAGACAGTCCAGCGTAGAATACTGATGGTTCAAAATCCCGACCCCGTCCATTAGCTTAAAATGGTCTTTTACGCCATCCAAAACAGACCGCAGTCGCTTTTCTCCAAATCCGAACTCTTTATTGAGTTCCACCATACAAACGGACATAAACTGGGGAAGAACATCTTGAATTACCGATTCATAAATCTGATCTTTCTTTTTCTGATATTCTTCCTCAACCCTTTGACGGATTTCGCTTTCTCCGATTGTGATAAGCCTTGCTTTCATTGTCCTTACGCTCCTGTTCCATTCTGCCAAGTTCCCGGTTCAGCTTATAGTCAATCATACTGTTCAGTGCATCACCATAGCCATCTCGGACAAGGTAAATCCGGATTTGCTCCAAGGTAATCAGCAAATCGCCGGTTTCCTCCACGAGATGATTCATTTGCAACGAATTTCCGGGATACCGTTTAATTTTCTGAGCTGCTTGAATGAACTCTGCTGCCTCCTCAACAGTCTGCTCCAGCTGCCTTTCAAAAGTTCTGGCATCCGTTATTTTTGCAATCACGTGCATCTGTTCCGTTGTCATTTTTATTCATTCCTTTTCTGAGTTCTTGATACTGTTTGGCATAAGCCTTTCTCCGAATCCGCATACAAGCACCGCAAAACCTGCGGTCAGCTTTCACATGAATCAGAGGCTTGCCACACATTTCGCACCGTTTATCCGCCATTATATACGCTCCGGATTCAGTTTCTGCACGATTCCACCAGTGAATCGATTGACAAGCGTAATGTAATCTGAAGTCGAATTCCATCTCGCTACAAACCACTCGTTCGGATCAAGATGCAATTTCTGATACATAATGATCTTTTGCCTGCGTGTTGGTTTCTTTGATTTCATATCTCTCAACTCCCTGTTCTATCAAAGGTTCAGTAAAGTCCGCCAAGGCTCTCTAAGAATTCTCGGTTTTCCGATAGCCATTCACTGGCTCGTTCTGGATTTCGATACCCGTGGTGTTGCTGACCTTGATTCTTTGCTTTCTGAATATCCTGCTGACACCACCGAAACAGTGTTGCATAATGGCTGCGGTAGTGCTTTCCAGTCGATGCCATGTAGCTGGATAAGCTGCTGATTGTCTGCGGCAATTGTGTTCCATACAGTTCTGACAGTCGAGCATATTCGTTCTCTGTCAGCTGAACATTCTGAAAATCACCGAATGTTTGCTTTTCCGAGCGTGCGTCCCCCTCACATAATTCAAACCCTATTGATTCTCTTGTAGTATTATACGGTCTGGTTTTTTGACTAGGGGCATTCCTCTTTTTTGTCTGAGGGCATTCCGTTTTTTTGACCGGCTGGGTAAATTTTTTAGGCCTTTCAGCCTTTGTTTCAACATTCTTTCCATAGCCTCTTTCCACTTTTTGTGGAGAAACACGCTGTTCGATTGCGGTTAAATTTACCCGATAATGATTTCGCAAACCACCGTCATCATCCCTTGTCTGACGTTTCAAAATATACCCCAGTTTTTCAAGCTTGTTCAGGGCATTCAAAACCGTCTGCTTGGTGCATCCAGTCGTTTCAGCAAGGTAGGCAAGACTGCCGGAGCATTCATTTTCACCGTTTTCGGAAAAGCCATAGATCACTGCGTACAGCTGTAAAGTTGTCCCTTTCAGCTTTAGCCGGTTAATCATCCAGCCGTAAACGGTATAGTAATTTCCGTCTTTCATCTTTCCTCATCCACCTTTCTGATTTGGAGTAATTCTACTTGTTCCCCATTCAGCAACTCATGAAACCGCTTACGAGCATCCTTTTCATTTTCGGCGAGTACCGTATAGATTCGCTCTACTCCCATGTCCGAAAGATAGCAGCAAAATTCATACTTTTCTGTAGCCCGCACAATAACCCTTTTGTTGTTCTCCATAGTGATTCACTCCTAACATTTATTTTACTTTTCATCCTGAAAAGTAAGTTGGATGTCGCTGATACGCTCAACGACTCAGAAGCGTGTTGCAATCGCCATCTGCAACAGGAAGCACGATTTATCTAGTCGTGGAAACATGCAAGCCACTATTGCAAGGTTTTAAAGTCAGCCGACACCGTTGCTTTACATCCACGGTCTACAGATTTCTGACAGGCTTGGGTCGGGATACGCTCCCGACGAGCGTTGTTAGTATAAAGGCAAAGTTAGGAGGTAATTGCCTACGATGCTGCCACACCGTCCCCGTGTTGCCGATAGGTCAGCAGGTGTTGTATTTTCTCCCTTACGGGCAGTGGGTCGGGATACGCTCCCGATGGGCGTTGTTAGGTAATCACCTATGGCATTCGGGGAGGGTTAAACCCCGTGGGATGCAGTTCCATTTTCTTTTGGGAGGATACTGCTCAAAGCCTCCATTCGATTCTTGTAAACGATAATCGGACTGCCATCGGCATCTGCTTTCGCATATTCCACCTTTGTCGTAAGTATGCACTGTGACTGGCAAATACTCTTTTGGCAAGTCACATTTTTACTGGGGTCGCACAAGTATAACGCACTTTCTTTCTGATGCTCTTTCATGGTTTCAATCTCCCTAACTACAATCTTTTAACGATTACTGCCTAAAATTTAACGATTGCTCTTAAATTTTAACGATTGCTTTTTAGCAATCGTGGCTGAAAAATAAAAAATGCCTGTTCACGCAACGAACTGAATCGTTACGTGAACAGGCATTTGTCAAAAACCAACGTATTTTCGGCACTTTTTCTGTTTGGATATAAAAAAAGCACTTAACCTTTTGTATCAAAGGTTAAGTGCAGTTATGCCTAAGGGCTCTCATTTTGATACAAAATAATCCCAAAAATCCCGCAATTCTGCGAGGTTTTTTGTTTTTCGGCTGAAAATCAAGGAGATTGCTATCGCCTAGAAAAGCGAAAATTGAGAGCCAAATCGCAAACGATAAGCAAAGGTATCGTTTGGTTTTTAGAGGCTGTTTTCAGACATTGTTTGTACATGGATTGAGCTATCGTTTGCGAGGCACTCGATTTTGGGTTATCGTTTGCTATTTGAAAATCGGTTTCAAAAATTAAGTTTAACTGTTTGGCTGATGCTTGAATTAGCATCCTATACTTTAATTTCTAAAGCAGTATTTCAAGCAACCTTGCCACTTGCAACCTCATCCACGAGTTCTAGTGATACATTCAAGTTTTCTGCAATTTCCTCATGCGAGTATTTCTGCTTGTCTAACATCCGTCTGATATCCGCAACCTTCTCTTTTTGCAATGCATCTGCTGCATATTCCTTCGCCCGTTCTTCTACAACTTTACACATTTCGCCCATACCTCCTTCGGTTTCCTTGAAATATCGAAAACGTTCTGATAATTCTTCAGCGTACATATCCTTCGCATTCACACACTGGAAGTCGTGCATCAGTCTGCCAATGCTGTCGTTCGGATTCTGATAAGCTCCGTTTACGTATATGATATGCGAATCGTCTTCCAAATACGCACCGGTTTCACGACAAATTCTATCATAATGATATAGTGGCAAGCCGTGCTTCATAATGTCATGTTCCGTCAGCATAATCACAAAAGTTTCCGCCAAATTGCGGAACGGTTCTTTCTTTTGGAGCAGTTTGGTATCCAACATACTGCTGTGGAATCTAGCACGCTTTGGTGTTGCTCCGGAATCCGCTCTTTGAATTTCTATGTTGTATCTTTTTCCATTGGTATCTTCCGCATAAATATCCAGTGAAATGGAGCGTCCAGACAAGCTGCGATATTCACATTGTGTTTCACTGTGCAGCACCTTCAAGTCTTGCCGCTCCAGCAAAATGTTCAAGATATACTCCACGCCTTCCGGATTATCGTTGAAATAGAGCCGTAAGAAGTCATCATCAATTAGCCGCAATTGCTCCGCCACTCGCCGGTTCTTTTCCTGTTCAGTTGCCATTGGAATCACGTCCTTTCTATCACTTTTAGTATACCATACTTCCACGTGAAATGCAAGGGCGAATTTGTGCAAATCACCGGATTATCTTTGCCTGATATAAAAATACGGAGCAACCGAAGCTGCTCCGCAATTTAGGGGAAGTGCTAGAATCTATTGATAAAATAGTGGCTATTTCATCTTAGTTCTTTTTAAGCCTCTCACAGATTACCAAAGTCGCTATTATTTCAGAAGTAGATGGGATTAGCTGTTTGCTTGGGGATATTCGTTACATCTTCCGTAACAAATTTTCTGTCACCTGCTACTAATTCATTTTATCTTCTGGGTAGATTATTAAACTGTAACAAGTACTTGATTTGTGCTTTTCTTTTGTAACAAATACAAAAGAATCATCATATGGCAATATACAATAATAATCCAGAGATGGTGATACCGAAATATTAAATTTCGCAGACTCCTCAATAGATGCCGCATATGATTCTTCATATACTACTTTATTATCTTTTACAAATAAAATCCTTGATCTAAAATCTGACTGAGGATCATACTCAATTTTCCAAATATCTTCCAGTGTTTCAGAAGAATATCCCATTGCGAAAAAATCAGCTGAAGCAATAATTGCTCTATCCCATTCAAAATTGGTAACAGTCTTCAATTCGACCATACATTCATCGTTTCCCGAAGTTTCGATCTCATCTATTATACCTTGAGCTACCGAACCAAGTTCGTTTTCTTGGCATTTTGAAATAGATACAACGGTTGTAAATGCTATGATTAGAAATATAATGATAAAAACACACTTTAATTTCTTCATGGCGAGTTAGCCTCTTTTTTTCTTTGTCTTACGATATCTGCAACAGTATTAATGTTGCCTCTTAGTCCATTTTGATCCAAGAAAAATACATTATATGTTGCTGACGCATATTCCTGATCTGATAATTTTTGATTTTGTACAATATAGAGGTTATCAGCATATTCAACAGCAACGTACAAACCATTAGTATGATAGTACTCTAGTACCTCTAAAGTGATGCTTCTCATATTGGTGGCATCCCCCGAAGCTGCAATTTTCATACCTGTTTCATTATTCATAATGTCACAAAGTGTGTCGGCAGTGTGCATATCTGAAAAATACCATTTCGTAGGATCGGATGTTATTTTCAGCATTTCAGAAAGGTTTTCGTGAGAATAACCAACTTGCTTCATTATTTCTTTACCGTAATATCTAGTTATTGTTGTAGACCAGATTGCATGTCTAAGAGCGTTCCTTTGACCGCCTTCATTTTCTTGACCTTTTTTGTAATTATATGATACTTTAGAATTGATTGCAAAGCGAGCTGCTCTTGAAGATATAGTATTGCTGTTTGCATCATCCGGTTTTGCCGTTCCAATTTTTGATGCTATAAACGGATGCTCAACCGCAAATGCCGCCTCTTGAAATTTTGTCCAAGCAGAATGTCCTTTGGGATCGGCATAAAATATTGGATTATTATGGCAATACGTATACCGATTCAAGCTCAGTGGATCAGAATTCTTACCTGCATAAGAATCTCTTGAGATAAACCTACCCATACTCGGATCATAATACCTAGCTCTTAAATAAATCGTACCCGTTTCAGAGTCGTAGTATTCTCCACAATACCGGAACGCATTCGTATCTGCATCGTCGATATTCTGTTCCACGCCAAACGCATCATACGTATACGATTTCGTTATCGCACCATCAGCATCCGTCAGATTAACCACATCACCGTGGGCATTCTGCGTATAATACTGATAATCCGTCTTGACATTACCGCTCTGCTTGCTGAACTTCGCCAGCAGATTTGTTCCACGAACATAGACCTCGGCATTGTACCAGTCACTTTCGTCCATGTCTGCCACAATCTGCTTGTTTGCATCCCAAATGTGGTTGGTCGTTTTGCCGTTTACTTAATGTAAATAGTTAATCATGGCTCAAAAGTTAAAACTCAAACACTTTTCAAATCAAGAAATCATCAAATTCAAAGATTTTACAAATCACTTTTAATTTATCTCCAGAATTGAGCCAAATTTCCACTCCTATAAATTCCAATAAATTCATTGGACTCCTGTCGATGCTGTTTGATTTTGCATATTCAACTTGTTCAAGTCTTAAAAGTTTATCATAAATATTTGTCGTATCCATTAAATTACAACAAATTATATGATGACCACTTCCCCAAAACTTGCAGCAAGTCATTTCATAATACAACACGTCCTGAAAACTTAAAGAAGATGGGACTGTCTCCGCACTCTTTTTTTTTATTTCTAACTCTATATATTTTTTTTCGTAATCGTGCTTTATCCCTTTAAATTCAAAATCATGTAAACTAATGTGGTTTATTAAATACGAATTTCTATAATCAACTATCAAATCAACATAACCTCCTTTTTGTCAGCTCATGAAAATTATTATAAAAAATTAATATCCTCTGTACATTGATGCCCATGGTTCTGGCATCACCATGCCTGCCTTAAAATGTGATTCTTCACTTTCATCATGTTTGTTATTCCATTCTGGCATCATGCAATGATAATGCGATCCATTTTTATAGTCCTCATCCCATTCAAATATTGCTGTTTGTTTACAATATCCCCATTTATAAATCATCCCATTCGGTGTTGGATACGGATATTTTTGCATTCCAACCGGATTAAAATCATCAGGATTTTCTGGAAAAATAACAGGGTCATACTTTTTCTTATTTGATGTTATTGTGATATCTTTTTCTTTAACATTTTCCTTTGCCTTTTCAAAAGAATCAGACCACTTGGAAAGATAGGGGTTGGCTGTTGAATCATAAGCTGTAGAAAATTTTGACTTAGTGTTTGATGTTTTCCCATCCATTTCAGGAATTTGCGTTGCTGATTTTATAGTATTTAAGCTATTAAACAAATTTGATTTAATTGAATTTGATGCATCAGTCAGCGATTGACGTGTCTGAGGATTGCTTACAACCTGAGCACTAATTGTTAATGCACATATAGAAATAGCGCCTAAGAGAAGATATCCAAAATAAGGAATTGCAGGATTATGTCCACTTGAGTCCATATACAAAATGGGATTATTTTCACAGTATGTATACAAATTTAAACTCAGCGGCTCTTTGATTTTACCAGCATAACTATCTCGTGAAATAAACCTACCCATACTCGGATCATAATACCGTGCACGTAGATAAATCGTACCCGTTTCAGCATCATAGTATTCACCACAGTACCGGAACGCATTCGTATCTGCATCGTCGATATTCTGTTCCACGCCAAACGCATCATACGTATACGATTTCGTTATCGCACCATCAGCATCCGTCAGATTAACCACATCACCGTGGGCATTCTGCGTATAATACTGATAATCCGTCTTGACATTACCGCTCTGCTTGCTGAACTTCGCCAACAGATTTGTTCCACGAACATAGACTTCGGCACTGTACCAGTCACTATCGTCCATGTCTGCCACAATCTGCTTGTTTGCATCCCAGATGTGGTTGGTCGTTTTGCCGTTTACTGTCTTACTTTGCCGCAGACCGTCTGCATCATAGATATAACTCGCTGTTGTCTCCCCATCGGTAAAGCCAATCAGTTGATTCAAGCCATCATAGGTGTTTTTTTCTGTCTTACCCTCTACAGTCTTGCTGATTTGATTTCCGTTGGCATCATAGGAATATACCGTTTCTTTTGTACCGGTGTCTGCGATAGAATTTGTAATCAGCTCTGTGGGACTGGTTGCCAATCCATTGGCTGTTGTGGCACCGGAAGTTTCCTCGACTGTTTTGGTTTCCTTTTGCAGCAATGCAGTATAATTACCGTTTACTGTATAATCATAAACAGTCTCATATTCTTCCGTACCAGTAGCCGTCATCTTGGAACGGTTGCCGTAGTCATCATACTCATACGCATAGGTGTCCATTGTTGTGCCATTGGAAACTGATTCTTCCGTCAGCCGTTTCAACCCATCATACTCGTAGGATGTTGTCTCTATTATACCACTTTCACTGCGTACTTTGCAAGCATCAGAACCATCTAAATAGTACGAATATTCGTACTCAGAAATCGTCGAATTGCCGGATTTCGTCACAAGCTTTGTAATCTTATTGCAGCCATTGTATGTGTAAGTCGAAACCACACCGTTTGCCAGCGTTTCACTTGCTTTGTTGCCATTTGCATCATAAGTATAGGAAGCTGTTTCATTGCCGCTTTCCTTTACCTTAATAACACGCATTTCAGCATCGTATTCATATTGCGTGGAGGAATAAATTGTCTGATGATTAATACCAACCAGCTGCTCCTTCGCATACTGAGATACACCCTCGTAGAAATAGCCCTTAAAAGATTTTGGGCTAAGTTCCTGATAAACACGTCCAAAGATATCGTACTGATAACTTGTCTGTACACCATTGGCAGTTTTACTCTGTACCCTTCCCATATTGTCGTAAACATAAGATTTCGACACATTTTTGGAGGTATCACTGCAAACTGTATTCGCAGTCAACACACGATTCAGTGCATCGTAAGTATTGGTTGTTACATTGCCGTTTGCATCTGTAACAGTTAATACATTGCCGTTCAAGTCATAAGTAGTCGTGCCAGAATTGTAGCCCGTGCTGTCGGTGGTATTTACCAGATGTCCCCACGCATCATATGCGTAATTGGTGGTCATGTAGTCCGAATCATTTGCACTGTTCAGACCGGTTTCCATCTTGGTTTGAATACCGCCATTGTTGTAGAAATACTTGGTGATATTCTTTTCGCCATTTGCGGTACCATCGCTCAGCGTTACCTGCGTCAGTAAACCCTTTTAACTTTGTACATGGTCTGATTCGATTTTTTTCGTCAGGTGGATTTGAAATTTTCACTTTTTAGAAATATGTTCCATTGAACACACATAAAATTGCGGAGCAGCCGAAGTTGCTCCGCAATGGAAAGAAATCCATTTCAAAACTCTAAATTATCCCATACAACATCGGCGTTAGCCCAACGTAGCGAAACATATCCAGCCCCAACAGGCACAATCCCGCCGGAAGAACGAAAAGGACACCATTGATGCAATACGCCGTGACAAGGCTCTTGCAATGAGAGGCAATCCATGTGATGCTGCATCCGGTAAGAGCTGCTCCAATTGTGCGGATTCCCATGACACCAATTGCCGCTGCACCAACGGAAATGCGAGCAGGACAAGTACTGTATGCTTCGATTCCGGCAAGCGGTGTGTTCCAGCCCTGCATTCCGTAATGATTCAAAATTTGCAGCAAGTAGGGCAATATCAGCACAGCGGAAAATAGTATGCCGTTCAGAATCGCAAAACGAAACATCTGCCGAAGATATCCAAGTCTCCCTATTTTCGTGGCGTGATAAATCTGCTTTAGATTGGTTTTACAATCCATAGATGTAGTGGGGCACAATAAAAGTGTCAGTGCAGCCGTTAAAAGCAGCACTTGTACCATGCCCTCCCGGTTGCCATCCAGTGCGAAATAGCGAACATATCCGGTGTCGTAGAAAATCTCCGCAGAATCGGGAATCTGTTCTACTCGCTGTGCAAATTTTTCAAAAGCTGCCTTGTCATTCAGTTGTGCGGTCAATTGTCCAATCTGATAGGAATTCGGCGATTCCGACTGTTCCAGCTCTGCGATCTGTGCTTCGATTTCACGATAGAAAGCTCGCTTTTCCGTGAGAAATTGTTCGGTTTTTTCTGTTACAACTCCGGCATATTCGTTACAAAAATTTTCGTAGTAAATATCCTCATTGCTGTAAGTTCGAGTATATGTTTTTGCCAAACCAACCGATAGGAAAAGCAACAGAAATACTACAAGCAAGCCCTTTTGCAAAATCAAAATCCGATAGCAAGTGTACCAAAATTTTTGATGGACACGAAACCGAATATGCAGTTTATGTCGGACGGAAAAACTGCGATATTGCAAATTCCCGGCGTGTGTAAACACGATGAAGCTACTGCCTATAAAAAGAAAGAGCCATAGTCCTATGACTACGCAAGCGGAAATCTTCAGAGAAATCGGATAGCCGAAACAGTTGACATTGGTATAGGTTCCGAGAATTTCTTTGCCTTGTAAAAACTGGATGGGATTCCAGAAATGCAATAGGCTAATCGGTGACAAAACAGAAATTTTCGCATAGAGTAAGTAGGATATTCCAACAACGCCAATGGATGCACCGTATACCATCAGATTATTTTTGGCAATCGTACAGAAAAAGCCGAATAGCACGGCAAATACCGCATAGGCAGCCATTTTGAACAGCAGATAGATGCTAATGTAAGTTCCGACAGAAACCGGAAGGTTGCAGGTTTCATAGCCATAGATGCACTGAATTGGACGGGAAAGGTCACCAAGTCCGTACAAGTTACAGGAAATCAGTGCAATTTCGCCATAAAAAAGCAGTACCAATCCGATGGCACAGAGCACTGCTATTCCCAGTTTACAGCTCATCAGTCGAAGTCTTCCGTTGGGCGTCGCATAGAGCAGCGGCAAAATGCCTTGTTCCCGATCCCGTAAAAAAATACGGCAGACGCAAAAGAATAGCAACAGCACCGCCAAGAAATCCGTCAAGGGATTGGACAGCAAATCCTCTATGCCAAGAGAGGTATCCAAAACCAGTGTGGTTCCAGCAAGGGCAGTATAGGCGGACGGCGTTTTTTGAATGTTCCGATAGGAAAACGTGTCTGTCCCGCCCCAAATGGAAACTGCTGTCATATTCTCTGCATTGGTCTGAATGCTCTCCAAATATGCCGGATAATTTTGCAGCCCCTCGATAATTTCCAATGTGTCATAGTATAGATAGCCGTTGTAGTCTGCATCCGAGTCCGGAGAAGCAGACTCGATTTTGGCACTGACAAATGCGTTTGCTTCCTGTAAAGACATTCTGTTTAACTGCTCGTATAAAGCGTTATATTCCGAAGGCGTGTAATACCGGTCGTAAGCATTTGTGATTTGGGAATAGCCATTGATGCAGAGCAGACAAAAGAGCAGAATCCAAAGGACTCGAAAGGATAGGCATTTTTTAAGCTCCGCCCGCAGCATTTGCCTCACCTCCATAGTATTGCAGATAGAGATTCTCCAGCGTCTTTTCGCCGGTCTGTACCTGCTCTATCAGTTCAGAAACTGTTCCGTGCGTCAAAAGCGTTCCCTTCCGCAGAAGCAGAATTTGGTCTGCAATGGTTTCAATGTCGGAAATGATGTGCGTAGAAATGAGAATGATTTTCTCTTGTCCCAAACGATCAGTCAGATTGCGAATAATCACACGCTGTTTTGGATCTAATCCGGCAGTTGGTTCATCTAAAATTAACAGAGACGGATTTCCAAGCAATGCCTGTGCAATCAGAAGCCGCTGCTTCATGCCGCCGGAAAAGCCGCCGATTTTTTGTGCTGCCTGCTCAGAAAGTTCTACCTGTTCCAAAACATCTGCAATCTGGTCTTTCGCCTCTTTCCGAGGAATGCCCTTGAGTGCCGACAGATACCCCAGAAAATCTCGTGCTGTCATATTGGCGTATAATTCCTGCTGCTGCGGCATAAAACCCAAGCAAGCACGATAGCTTTTTCCAAGTTTCCGAATCGGCTGTCCATCCCAGAGTATTTCGCCGCCGTCTTTGTCTGGCTTTAAGTTGTCCGTGATTAAGTTCATTAGCGTGGATTTTCCCGCACCGTTGGGACCAAGCAATCCATAAACACCCGTTTCAAAGGAAAATGTGAAATCTTTAAGGGCGTGCTTCTTGCCATAGTGTTTGTTGCAATGACGAAGAACCAGTGTCATTCTACTATGCCTCCAATCAAATCCGATTCCGGAACAGCTTCAAAATGAATGAGGTTGTTTTCATCTGTATAGTTAATAATGTATCTTTCTTTGTAATAGGCAATTACGGTAAGATTTGTATCGGAATATGTTTCGGATAAGACATGTGTTTCTCCGGTTTTCGGTTGAAAACAGGTGCTTTGCGGACCATCCCAAAAGATTCCATTGACAAAAGTTAGATTACGAGAATTATTTGCAGGAATATCTGCACTCACTGTCTCTGTTCCATCTGCATCCATTACGTGGTATTGCCCATCCATATAATAAATATATGTGTCGTCTTGAATCAAGTCTGCTGCGGGATATTCGCTTGGTTCTATGGTATCCGTTTCTAAATTGAGGCATTTGTTCACCCGATGCCAGGGGATTGCTGTTCCGGCATCCGACCAATCCGGACTATCCGGGTCTCCGGTGTTGACATAATCAATAATATCATTGGGATCATCTACATAGCGATAAGACAGATAAAGTTTATTTTGATAGATACCTGTCAATTCTACATCTGCAAACATTGCACCATTCAGTGTCCAATTGTAGGATGCAGTTGGTGCATCATTGATGAGACCGTAATTCTTGACATCCGCTGTATCCAGATTGATCGCATAAAGATACTGGTCTCCGATTCGAGACATTTCCGTCCACGATCCATCCTCTTCCTGATATGCACAATCACAGCCGATGATGTAGAGTGTGTGATTGGATATGACAAATTCAATGGCATCCTTCATGCTGACATCCGGAATTTCCACGAAGCTTTCTACTTCGCCCGTAGTCATATTCCCACAGTAGCATGTAGTTTGAAATTGATATGCTGTACTTCTTCCATCATCGGAATCCGTGATTTTAGAATCCGTATGAAACCAATACACCATACCTTGATAAACAAATGGCATGATGCTATCCTGAACACACTGAAATGCCAAGCACGAGGTGTCCTTGTGAGCACAATTTGGCTTATTACAAAGTGGAACAGCTTGCATACTCTCATAGTCTAAAAAGTAAGCTGCTGTGGAACTGCCCTCAGAACCGGTATAGATTACGCCATTCTGATAAGTATTCGCATGTGTGATATAGTGATTTTGCTCGAAGTTTTGAATGTTGCTCCCCTTTTGTATGCTTTCGCTTCCACAGGCACATAGATTCATTGTCAGCATGATAGGAACAATTAGCTTATGAATTCTACTCATATTTTGCACCTCTAAATTATGATTTTCTGTAACTATTCAGAGTCCTGAGCAAAGATAGACATAGAATTGCCCATAACAGCACGACGAATCGCATCAAAACTGGTAAAGCCGTGTTTGATTGCTGTGGAAACATATGACATGATTTTCAGGTATTCTTTTGCCCCGTCAACTGATCTGAAACAGCCGGACACTTTGGTTTTCACCTTAATGTTACGAATGTCTCTTTCAGCTTGATTGTTGTCAAAAGGCACATCGAAGTCATGTGCAAAAAGGCAGACCTCTCCCTTGTGTGCAGAAAGCCGATCTATAAGGCACAGCACCTTTCCGCGCTTGGTTCTTCCTCTCTGTCCCGGCTTTCGTTCCGGAAGCGGATTCTCCTCATAAGCTGCTCTCATGATCTCATCATAGAGGTTGGAATACCGCTTCAAGGTATTTCGATGTAGAGCGGTTTTACCTTTTGCAATCGCCTTTTCCTTTGCGCGCTTAAGATTCAGCAGTAGAGTTGTGAATTTTTTAGCCCATGTTTGTTTTGGATGATTCTCCACTATTCCCTTCAGCTCTCGGAGCAAATGGGCACCGCAAAGCTGGTGCTTAACATTCGTAAAGCACCAATAAGGAGCCCAGCAATCATGGACAAGAGTGCCGCCGCTATACTGAATGATACCCATTTCCTCCATAGCAATATGCCCTCTTTTGTCGTGAAGAAACAGAACTGTGTAGAGTTCGTTTGAAAGACAATGCGTCCATCGCGTTTTGCCGTCAGCGCGGCAACCAGTTTCGTCACCGTGCTTGTGGTGTGCTGATTTCAGCTTCTCAGCCGAGACAGTATTAGCCTCCTCGACTTTAGCAGCACAACGAGAAACCATGTTCTTTATCGTCCCGACAGAAATCGGAACGTTAAACACGCCGCTTAATATATCGTGAGTACGATTAAAGCTGACTGCGCCAATGGTGTTCAAAGCAACAGCGAGTGCTTCAAGGTTTTGTCCGTACTGAACGACCGCCTTAATTTCCGCAGGGAAAGAACCCGTTTTTGCTTCACCGCAAATCGGGCATACGGGTATTGTAATAAGCTCATGTTCGGTCACATCAACCTGAGCAATCATATCAATTTCGTGGCGAATTTCTTTCACCTCAGAATTCATCATGCAAATCTCACGCTTCGGGCAGTGCTGGCAGTCAGCGTGCAGATGATTAATGACATGGTCAGGCTCTGAAAGCACAGCAAGATGTGTGCCAGAATGACCTTTCTGACCGCCTTGTTTCTTCCCGCTTTTCTCACGCAAACTTCTATTCTTGTTGACAGGCTTTTTCTTAAGCCCATCAGATGACGGAGGTTTTTAGCTGTTGCTGGAATTCTTGCGGAGTTGTTCTCTCAGGTCACGGATAATATCGTTCTGCATCTCGACAATGCGCTTTAATTCCTCTACCTCTTTTTGAAGATTCTCAATAATCTGATCCTTATAATCCGGCATATGCTCACCTCCATGATAATGTCTATCTACATTATATCACGATTAAAGACATATCGCAAATGCACAGAATAATCGGTGTCGGCATATTGACGAATTGCGATCAACGCAGATTTTCAAGTGCTGATTTTTAGGGGCTTACAGCCAATAATAGATCGAGATTTTGTTTTCACTTCACTTGAACGGTTTCTATCGGTCTGAAAGGTAAATTTCTATTATGCATGTATACGAAATTCAGTCACGGCTATGGCGGGGTTCTGAATAGTTACGATTTTCTTAAACAAAATGTCTATTATACTCAAAAAGGGGAGTGTACATCTTCAAACATCCCATGCACCTTCTTTCTTCGCTAATTTATGATAGCACAAATAGGACTTTTAAAACCGACTTATGGCATGAACTGTATGACTTTTGGGTATGAAATGCAAAAATCGGACGCTTTAGAACGTCCGATTTCTTCATTCTGTTCCATTGAACATGGTCACTGTTGTATGATATTTGTTGTTATCTTCTACATAGTGCTTCAGATCACCATGGTATTTTTCAAGCGTATGTGAAACACTTAGGAGACCAATTCCATGTTGTTTTTGATCCGCTTTCTTTTTCTGTTTTGGGTTGTAGCTGTTTTCAATATCAATTCGTACAATTCCACGAGTCAATTTCATGGAGAGCAGAAGCCGTTTGTTTTCTGACTGACGCAAAGCTTCTATCGCATTATCCAACAAGTTTCCAAGTATCACGGTCATATCAAAGGATGAAATATTCAATTCTGCCGGTAAGTCAATTCTGCACATAATTGCTGTACCTAAATCAGACGCTAAAGCCAACTCATAATTAATCAGGCTATCCACATCACGATTGCCTGTTTTCGAGTATTCTTCCTTCACAATAATTGCGTTCTCGATTGTCGTGAGATACTCCTGCACCTCCGCATACTCCTTCTCTTGCAGCATCCTACGCATGGTGTTCAAGTGCTTTTGCATATCGTGCCGCAAATACCGCATTTCTCTTTGGGAAGTCTCCATGATTTTAAGCTGATTTTGATAAGCATCATTTGATGCCTGAATCAATTCCACCATGTGTTTGTTTTTCAGTCGGTCTTGTTCCAGATGATACGTGTAAAAATTGATAAGATTAATAAGAAGCAGGATAATTGCAACGATGATGTCATGCTTGGAACTATCATTTACTGTCAGAATTCCTACTGCAATTGTTCCAAGAGCAATTAAAATAATGAGCCAAAAATATGGAGACTTCGATGAATACTCCACATTTTTATGATATAAATGTCGGAATAAAAAGGCAACAATTAAAAATGAAATGTTTTGCAAAAGACCGCTTTGCACAAACTGTAGCTCTCCCAAAACAGAAAATGCAATCCAATCTATAAACATTCCAACCGCACAAACCCATATTGCAGAAAAAACTCTTTTCTTCCAAGTTGCACGGTATAGAATAGAAATTAAGATGATTGCTGCTGTATTGATAACAAGATTGATATTCGTATTTTGTGATATAATCCAAACCAGACTTCCGATAAAATAATAGGCTATATATGCAGCTTTCTTATAGATTGTTCTGCTTTTCAGTTCCCCAAGAAATGAATCCAAAAGAATACAAATGGCATAAACACGAATTGCATTGGATACTAAGTATAAAGAAGTTTCCATATATACCTCCCAATTTTATAATTCAGACAATCGATCTCTTACAATGCTTTGCTGCCCTCGGCTGATAAAAAGTGATGTGCCGTCTTCCAATGTTACTTCCTTTGATGTTGCCTTAATGATGTGTTTTATGTTTACATAAACGCCTCTTGATATGCAAAGGAATTTACTACCGTTTTCCTCAATGATACTGCTGATTTTCCCATTCACGGCAAACTCTTCTGTTTTTGTGTGAAAAATCACTTTTTTCCCGTTAGATTCCAAATACAAAACTTCTTTCAATTTGATTTTATGCTTTGTATTTTCCGATATATATTCCAAAAAACTATCCGAATTACTGTAATCCAACATATAATCCTGCAAACATTTGCATAAGTCCTCATAAGTAATTGGCTTGATCAAGAAAGCAATCGGTCGAATCTTGAATAATTCCATGGCATAATCCCGAATCGTAGAAATAAAAACAATTTGCGTATCATAATTTTTCATTTGTCTCCGCAGCTGCAGCCCAAATTCTGTACCTTTCATTTCCGGAAACTCAATGTCAAGGAAAAGTAAATCATATTTTTCTCCTGCTTTGAATTTTGCATAGATATCTTCACAAGATGAAAAATATTCTACGGTAAAATCAAAATCATAAGCAATGATAAATCGATCAAATAGCTTGTGCATATCACATAACAGTGTTTTATCGTCATCAATTACAGCAATCCTAAGCATTTCATTTACCCCTTTTTCTTTTTATCATACCACACCCTTCTTCAAAAAGCAAGTAGAATAAAGCATTTCAAATGTGGTATAATAAGAAAAAGAGATGATTTTCGTTTCGTCAAATCCGTCCATTGATAAATTTCTCATAAATTGCCTTGAAAAATCCATATTTATTGCTTTTCCATACGATATTTTGACTGCTCAAACGCTTAGCATCAATCGTTTTACATATTCTTGCTTCATCTGCATAGACGAATGCACATAACGATTCAAGGTAATGCTTGCATCCGCATGACCCAGTAGTTCACTCAACGTTTTTGCATCAAATCCGTGTGCAATGCAATCCGTAGCATAAGTGTGCCGGAGCAGATGAAATGGCACTTTTCGGATTCTGCAAGTCTTGAGAATCCTCTGAAATCGATATTGCATTACTCGTGGTTCAACCGGCTTTGTTTTTCCGGAAATCAAATATCGAGTATCATCGCCTTTTCGTTCTCTTAAAAGCTCCAACAGGAATTCCGGAATCGGAACAACTCGTATCGAGGTCTTGCTTTTGGGAGAACCGATGATGACTTCAGAATTGCCATGTCGGTTGATTCGCTGTACGGTTCGATTGACGGAAAGCGTTCCGCTCTGAAAATCAATATCACCCCAAGTCAAACCGCACAATTCGCCAACTCGCAAACCGGTAAATAGGCAAAGCAAAATCGCCAAATTGCTGATGCTTTTATTCGCTAAAAGATACTGTTCCAACTTCTTTCGTTCCTCTGCATTCAACACGTCCAGTTGCTTTTTTTCGATTTTCGGCATGGTGAAATGCGTTTCTCGAATTCCGTATTCCTGTTCCGCATAGCGTTCGATGCTATGGAACACACGCATCATATCCCGAACATAGCGTGCAGAAAGTCTTTTTCCACCGTGTAATGATCCGCTCTGCATTTTGCTGTAGATGAAGTCATTCAACTGCTGCGATGTAATATCCACCAAAAACTCAGCACCTAAAACAGGAAGAATATGGCTGCGAATGATATTTTCATAGTTGGCATAACTGGACGGTTTCACACGTAGTTTCGCCGAAGAAAGCCACTGCATGGCTGCATCTTTTACGGTCAATTTAATAGAAGAAATCGGTTGCTTCTGCACCGTAATTTGAAACCGGAGCATTTTATTCTTCAGTTCCGAAAGCGTGTGAGCATATACATACTTGTACCGCAACGCACCATTTTCCTTGTGTCCAATTGCAACACGCCCTTCAAACCGACCGTCCTTTCGCTTATAGATGTTACTTCCTCTTCTTGGCATTTTTAAGCTCCTCCTGACCATTTTTCAGACTGCGGATTCGTAAAAAACGCTTGGTTTTCCTGCCGAAATCCACGAAATGTTAATGAAATGCACTTTATTTTTTCTGTAATTCTGCTATAATGATAGCAGAATCGACTCCTTTTCGCCTGAAAATCCGGTGTGTCAATGGACGGATTTGACGAAAGAGAGCCGCCTCATGTCAGTATCCTATATTACTCACTTTTCGAGTAAAAGTCAACGTGTAAACCGACCAAATACGCTGCTCATGTCTTGTGCGGATGTGACAGATCTACCTAAGGAGGTAAGCCTTATGCACCTACGTTTCCGAGAATTGCGGGAAGAACGCAAACTCTCTCAAGCCGAAATGGCGAAAATCCTGCACGTTTCCCAGCAAACCTACTCACGCTATGAGTCGCATAAAACGGAAATCCCACTGGAGAAGCTGGTTTATCTCGCAAAATTTTTTGATACCAGCGTGGATTATCTGCTGGGAGTGGAGAAGGAATAACGTGTTTTTGCCGTCATGAGGGCAATAGAAAATCCCACCGCAGGGGAAATAAATCCTGCGATGGGATAAAACGTGTTTTGACCGTCAAGCCTAGCTTATAGCCCTAAAATTTTCTCATCCGCTCTATAGAGTTGCTCGGACTTTACTATACACCAAAGTTCAATTGTTTGGAAGTCATGGATTTATTTTACGCTTACTTCCCAAATGCGAATTACAGTCCAACCTCGCTATTCAAACAAGGCGGTTACTTCGTTGTCGTGCCTAATATTGCGTTCTCGTTTTTTATTCCAATACTCCGCATTATCGGAAGGACGAGTGTTCCTACAATCGTGTCCGTGCCAAAAGCAGCCGTCAACAAATATAGCAATCTTTTTATCAAGAAAAACAAAATCGGGATGCCCTTTTACGGGATAGTTTCTTCGCCATCCCGTTATATTGTTTTTTTTGAAAGAGGCTTCTGGCATATGTGTGGGTAGAATCCAGGGTTTGAAACGAACGAGCTGTTCTTAGATTCGGAATCGGAGGCAAAACCAGCCACCGCCGTAAGGCGGCTTGCCCTTGACAGGTTCTGAAAGAAATGCTACAATGACTGACCGACGGTGAACCTGTTGAGCTGTTCCCCCGTTCGTCACCGTCGGCAACGACTTCACAGCATTTCTTTCAGGTTCTGTCAAGGGTGGCGGTCGCATTGCAGGAACTTTTCCGATGCGGTAAAATGTAAGAGTACACACTCTGCTTTTACCACATCGGAGGTACTCCTGAATATGAAATCTGCCAAGTCTCTCTGCAAGAAGCTGCTTAATTTTAAGAATACAGTCATCACAGGCTGCGAATTCTACACGGATGCCGATAGCGTCAACCACATTCGCATTCAGGCACGTCCGAGCAAGTGGCACGAAAACGAATGCCCTTACTGTCACAGACGCTGTCCGGGATATGATTCCCGTTGCAGGAAACCCCGCATTTGGAGAGGACTTGACTGGGGCACAACACTTGTTGAGATTGAATACCAGACGCATCGGATTGAGTGTCTTGAGCACGGAGTAGTTGTTGCTGATATTCCGTGGGCGTATCCCGGCAGCGGCTTCACAAAGGATTTTGACCTGACAGCAGCTTGGTTTGCAGTGCATCTTCCACGCAGCGTTGTTGCGGAGTATTTCCGTGTCGATTGGGAAACTGTGGGCAGATGTATCAGCCGTACAAAAGATGTGATCGAACCTGAAATCTCGCATAGATTGGACAATCTTGTCAACATCGGAATAGATGAGACAAGCTACAAAAAGGGGCATAAGTACATCACTGTCATCGTCAATCATGACACGAACACTGTGGTGTGGATTGCCCTCGGTCACGGGAAATCTGTGCTTGAAAAATTCTATCAGCAGCTCACCGAAGAACAGCGTACAAGCATTAAGGTTGTCACAGGTGACGGTGCAAAATGGATCACAGAGTGCGTCGATGAATTCACTCCCGACTGTGTTCGCTGCGTTGACCAGTTCCATGTTGTGCAGTGGGCTATGGATACACTTGATGAAGTGAGACGGGAGTCTTGGCGTGATGCCTATACGCAGGTGAAGGAACTTAAAAAAGCAAACCCTCGCAAGCCCGGCAGACCGAAGGAAGATGATCCTGTCACTCAGGAAATTCGTCAGGCATCAGAAAAAGCTGACAAAATCAAAAACTCATCTTATGCGCTCGGTAAAGCTCCTGAAAATTTGACTGAAAAGCAGAAGATCAGAGTTGAAATGATCTCCAAAACCGATAAACGCTTGTATCGTGCCTACTGCCTCAAAGAATCGCTGCGGCTTCTTCTGAAACTGAAAGACCTGGGCGAAGCAGAGGTCGAGTTGAAACATTGGCTGTGGCGGGCATCGCACAGCCGTATTCCTGCTGTGTATGAACTCTACAAGAAGATAAAAAGGCACAAGGATCATATACTGAATGCCATACGCCTTGGGATGAGCAATGCCAGAATTGAAGCTGCCAACAACAAGATTAAGCTTATCATCCGCAAAGCATACGGCTTTCGCAATATCCAGAATCTGATCGATATGGTATACCTGGTTTGCTCGAATTTGCGCATTCCACTTTCCAATCGAAAGCCTATACTGGGATTGTGACGTATTTATGGGATTTTAGGCTAATTTCAACCCACACTTATACCTGAAGAGCCCAAGTTGGGTGCAAATGTAAATTCTTTAGGTGCATATAGCAAAACAACGGCACTACGCCATTTCAGCGTAGTTTCGCTCGTGTTCCAATGCTATCGTATTGAAGAACTTTTCGTACATCGTCTGTAAGGATATTGTAGCTTGGTCGCTGATTAAAACTGCATTGTGCTTATTTCTTCGTTAAACCCGAATTTTTGGACATATAACTGCGTGCTGTTTTTTGGTGGCAAGCATTAGAAAAACCGTATTCTGTCATAATCGTAATCATTTCCGACCTATCGAGGCACGTTGAGTGCGTGGTTCTGCTGTCACGGCAGAAAGCCTAAAATGGCGTATTTACGCGGATAATCGGCACCTGACCTTTTCAGATATATTTCCCTGCACACTCATTTTTCTGTATGCGGAAACAAGTGAAAAAGCAAAAAGACATACACGGCACATTTGATAACCAATCTGCACACTTTGATTTTTGACAGCCAAATCAAGCACACGACCGTTGAGAAAGCAAAACTGCTTTTTTCGATTTTTCAGTGTGCGGATTGAATGTCATAGCGAAAAACGGCAGAAAATCGCAGAAAATAGAGTGACCAAAAGTTGCAATTTTGAAAGTTGCAAAAATAGGGTTGAGTGTGGGGAAAGGTTGTCACAAATAGTATAGAAAGCTTGGAATGGAGGTGCAGTCATGTATGATCTTAAACGTCTTGGTACAAATATTCGGTACTTGAGAAAAGCTCACGGGGAAACTCAGGAGGAACTGGGATTTGTTCTTGATGTTGGGAAAAACACTATTTCCTATTACGAAAACGGAGAACGGAAACCCGATGAAGAAAAATTATCGGCAATAGCCCACCATTACATGGTGACAATTGATGACTTGGCACATCAGGATTTGTCAAATATTGGAAAACTACATTTTGATAATAAGGTGTTTTTTCGTAAAATTGATGAAATACTTCTATTAGTATCATCTGACATCGCCCTTAATAATAAAAGTTTTCAAAAAGCCTTCATCGCTCACAAAGCCTTTTATAGCGAATTAGAAATAGAAAGCATGGCTGGAGTTGAACAAATAGAAGACTGTTTTGAAGGATATTTTGAAGCAGAAAATGATGAAACCGCTCGATATGAGTCGGCGGCTAATTTCATTTCCCTCACATTCTTGTTCCATATGATTTTCAAAAATATTCCATCTGTTATAACAAATCCACCTGCTAGTCTCTTACAGATTGCTAAAACAGACAAAAGTGCCAAAAAGGTGATATATGATCCTGATCCTGATCTTGAAGAAGATTTCGAGGAGGCATTGACACTTTTTAATGATGAAGAATTTCAGGATAAAATGGATGAATACAAATATCTACTAAAGCATTCGGCACAATACTCTGAATTGGCTGACTACTATTTAGCTTTACAATACGTTTGGAATCTAGTAGAGAATGGTCTATCAGCAGATTTTAATCGTAGGCTCGGAATCGAAATGTTAAACACGCTAATATCTGTTAAAAATATTTACGCAGCTCGATACGTTTTATTTTGCCGAGAAGCGGCCGGATTAGAAAGTTCACAATCTGTGGACGACAAATAATAAAACGTGTGCTATACTATACTTGTAAACCTTCCACCCTGCCTTGGATGTGAGGCACGAATGAGAAACGGAGGACATATAGTATGAAAGAGCAAAACCAAATAATCCAGTGGATCAAAGCCCACAAGAAGCAGTTAATACTTGCCGGGATCGGTATCGCTGCAGTGATAGCGTTGGTACTTGGCATCAAGAACAAGGACACGCTAAAGGCTTTGTGGGCATCCCTCAAAGGTGCTGTTGAGCCGACGGCAGAGAGAATTTCTGATGCCGTCACCACAACAGTAACTGAGATTCCCACAGAAACTCCAGCATTACTATTGAGTAACGATCCTCGTGTTGCACAAGAACCTCCATGAAGGCTGGCATGCCTCCCCAGAGAAACTGGCTGCCGCCCGTGAAATGGGCATTCTTCTCCAAGAAGGTCAAACTTGGGTTGATAACTACATGAAGGGAGTGTGTGCGGCATGAGAAGAACTGCAGAAGAAAAAGGGCTTCTTGCCAAGCTTGCAAGTGGTAATCTTGATGGTATGGTCGGCGATGAGCGAGAATACCGTGGGTACAAAAGTGTTTTCTGCGGAAAGTATATTAAAAACGGTATCCCTGTATCATATCGGCAAGGTCAATCGGAACGCTTTTTTAACAGCAAGGAAAACGAGCGAATTCTTGGGAAACGTGAAGAAGAGCATTTCGACACTGATGATCAAAAGTTGGCATTTCTTCAGAAATATGGCTGGCTTATTGATGATGATGAAGTAAGGGCTTACAGTGCTAAGTTTAAGCCGGGTAGAAAGTGAGTTTCGTATTCACAGAAAGGAGATCTCATGATTAAAAAAACTCTAATTGGTTTAGCAGTGGCTGCTCTTGCGGCTGGCGGAACATATGTGTATAATAATCTTCTTTACGATAAAGACGGTTATAACAAACATGGATTCGACAAAGATGGGTATGGTCGTGACGGCTACGACAAAGACGGCCTTGATCGAAAAGGATTTGACAGGGATGGCTTCGATTGCGAAGGGTATGATCACGAGGGCTTCGACAAATCGGGCTTTAACAGATTTGGAGTTGACCGAGAAGGGTATAACAGGAATGGCTTTGACAGAGATGGCTATGACCGTTCCGGAAAAGACCGCCAGGGATACTACAAGTCTGGATATAATTCCGAGGGCTTAGATCGCGGTGGAAAATCCTTTGATTACTACAATGAAGAACTTCAAAAAATCGAGGATATTCTGAAGAAAGCCCATGGGCAAATGAAGAACGGTGAATTTGGCTATGCACTTCATGACATCCGCATAGGCCTAGAAAAGGGTGTAAAGTGCATTATAACTCACTGGAAAGGTGACTCATTTATCAAGGAAAAGCTTGATGACAACATCACTGTCTGCAAGAGTTGTGCGCTACTTCCCAGAGACTTTATCGAGGAATTATATGATGCCAAGAACCACTGCAATCCATTACAGCATGATACAGACGTTCAAAAAGACTATGGACAAGTTCACTTTACATACAAAGTGCTTGAAGAATTGAGCGATAAAATTAAAGCCCTCACATAAAACAAAAAATCCCCCTCACCAAGCAAGAAGTCTTAGCTTTCTACCTGATGAGGGGGATCGTATAATTATATTCACTTTTCTACTTTTCCACGCTGACCGTTACACCTGATTTGAACCGGAACTCCAAATAGTCATCGTACACAGTCACTTTTTCAAGCAGCTTCTTTACAAGACTGCCGTCAAACACTAAAACCTTGCTCTTCTGCCGTTCTATAAATTTCAGCAGTTCCCGGATACGCTTCTTGTGTTCAGTTTTTGCGTTGTCGTCCATTGCTGTCTGTTCCTGAAGTTCCCGCAGGCGCAGGATTTCTTCTGCCAGATCGTCGTAGTTCGTGCCGCTTTCCGTCCGGTCGATCAGCTCCTGCTGCAATTGCCGCATCCTTTCCGCAAGGGCTTCCGCTGACTGCGGATTAGCAAGGCTGATCGCAGTTTTCAGATTGCTTTTCAGCTTTTTCAGGTATTCGTCGCTGTTGCCGAGCATTTCATTGACCGCGTCAATAAACCCTTGTTGCAGTTCATCCTCGCTGACCGTCCGTGCCGAGCAGCGTGTTTTGTCCTCCAGTCTGGTCTTGCACCGCCAGACGATTGTTTTCTTGCCCCGGTTGTTCCAGTGCAGCCTGCGGAAATGCTCACCACAGCACTCGCAGGTCACCATGTGCGAGAAGGCGTGGTTTGCGCTGAATCCCTGCCGCCTTCCGTTCAGATCACGCTCGGATGACCGCCGCACCATTTCCTCCTGCACTCTCATGAATATATCCTTCGGGATGATCGCTTCGTGGTCGTCCTCAATGTAGTACTGCGGCAGTGTGCCGTTGTTCTTGCCCCGTTTCTTATTCAGAAAGTCAATGGTGTAGGTCTTTTGCAGGAGTGCATCGCCCATATACTTCTCGTTCTCCAGTATTTTGCGGACAGTGCTGTCGTGCCAGCGTGGATTGTCCCGTGCAGTGCGAATGCCGTCACGTTCCAGCCCTCTGGCGATTTTCATACAGCTTGCACCCTCCAGATACTCCCGGAAAATGCGCTTGACGATCTCCGCCTCCACCGGATTGATAATCAGATGCCCCTCCTCGTCCTTGTCATAGCCGAGGAAGTTTCGTGTATTGACCATCACTTTTCCCTGCTGGAAACGGTACTGGATTCCCATTTTCGTATTCTTGCTGAGAGATTCTGATTCCTGCTGTGCCAGCGATGCCATAATGGTAATCAGGACTTCGCCCTTTGCATCCATCGTGTTGATGGACTCCTTTTCAAAGAAAACCGGAATGTTGATCTCCTTCAGCAGGCGGATATATTTCAGACAGTCCAGCGTATTGCGGGCAAATCGGCTAATTGATTTCGTGAAGATCATGTCGATTTTTCCTGCCTTGCAGTCCTCGATCATAGCGTTGAACTGCTCTCTGTTTTTGGTTGAGGTCGCACTGATACCTTCATCAGCGTACACTCCGACAAATTCCCACTCCGGATTCGTCTTGATAAATTCCTCATAATGCTGAATCTGTGCCTCATAGCTGGATGCCTGTTCCTCGTTGTCTGTGCTGACACGGCAGTATGCTGCTACCCGCAGACGCTGTACTTCTTCTTTCGCCGCCGAATTGCCTTTCTGCGGTTTCGACGGAATGACGGTCATGTTTTTCATGATTTCACCTCTATCAGACGATATATGTATTCGGCTTGCTGCACCGGATCGTTAAAATGCGTTTCCGCCTCAGTCAGGTCGAACACTTTGTGAATCGGCGGTGCGGTATACCGCTTTTCATGGCTGTGCTGATTCGCACGATGGATTCTTATGCCGTTTGCTTTTGCAAATGTCTCCCGGCTGATAATCGCAGGGTAGTAGTCGGTGCCGATGTAGATGTTCTGCATCAGGATTCTCTTGACAGTGCTGTGCTGCATGAGAACGCCCGCATTCGCCGCAGCCGCCTTCATGCTCAGCCCGGAAACATAGCCGTTGAAAATGTTGACGATGACGCCGGCTTCCTGTTCATCGATGACGGCTTTGCCGTTTATGATTTTGTATCCGTACATAGTGCCTCCCTCAATGTTAGTCCGCATTTCAGCTTGAAGCCGACGCTGTTTCTGTTGTAAACGATGATGCTGTCAACAAAAGAAGTGAATAACTCCTCGTTGTAAGCGTCCAACATATCCGCTGCTTCCAAAAAATGCAGCAGTTTTTCGGTTTCCCGCAGCATCAGACCGGACTCAATATTGCCAAGGCTCTGGATCTCTCTGCGGGATTCCTCGTTCTGCTTTTCCATGCGGTTCAGTTCCTGATTGTACATCACTGCGTCAATGATGCTCTTTACCCGGAGCTTTTTCAACTCGCATTTTCGGTCGTTGTTTTTCTGGATGCTCGCTTTCAGACACATGATACGCTGGAGATTTTCATCGCTGCCTGCCACACGCAGGGCATTGTAATACGGGCGGAACAGTATCTTTCGGGTGAATATGAGCTTGTTCAGCATCGTGGTGAAAGCGGACTGGAATGCCTCCTCATGGATAAATTTCATCGAGCAGCTATCCTTATCCGCAATGTGCTTCTTGCAGCACCAGCTGATTCCGCTGGAGATTACCTGACGCTTGAATGTGCTGCCGCACGCACCGCAGATGATTTTGCTGCTGAAAGCATACCGTCGCTGGTACTTTTCATCCTCGCGCCGGATACCGCGTTCCCTGAGCCGCTGTTCCAGAACATCATGTGTTGTTGCGTATAGCTCCCGGCTAATGATTGCCTTATGATGATCTTTCACTTCCGGGCTTTCCACGTCGCCCTTGTTCCTGTGCCTGCGAAAGCTGTCGTCCGTATAGGTCTTGTTGTAGCGGACATCACCGACATATTTCTCATTATTCAGAATGCCCATGACCGTTGTGGTACTCCACTTGCCGCCTTTACGCGTCGGCACACACCGCCTGTCCAGTTCTTTGCAGATCTTATGCGTTCCCGTGCCGGAAACAACGGACTTGAAAATGAAGCGGACAATGCCTGCTTCATCCGGAATGATCGTATAGTTTCCGTCACTGTCGAAGGTGTAGCCGTAAGGCGCTGTTCCTGCTCTGTACCTGCCGTTTTTGATGCGTTTCTGGTTGCCCCACTTTACATTTTTGGAAATGGACTCGGATTCCTCCTGTGCCAGACTGCTCAGGATTGCAAGCACAAGCTCTGTTTCCATACTTCCGGTATCCAGATTCTCTTTTTCAAAGTAAATAGGTACCTTGTAAGAAAGCAGCTCACGCACCAGTTCAAGGCAGTCCGTGGTGTTGCGGGAGAACCGGCTGACGGATTTCGTCAGCACATAGTCGATTCGACCGATGCGGCACTCGTATAGCAGTGCCTGTAAGCCGTCACGAATATCTGTCTTTGTGCCAGTGATGCCGAAATCATAGAATACGCCAGCGTACTCCCAGTCGGAATGCAGCCTGATCCACGCTTCATAATGTGCCTTCTGCGTTTCCAGACTTTCCCGCTGGTCGTTGTTATCCGTACTGACACGGCAGTAGGCAGCCACACGGAGTTTCTTTTTCTCAGCTGGCTGTGCCTCAATGGTTCTGACTGTCATCGCTTTCCCTCCTTGTCAGTATCGTATCTTAACTCTGATTCGATGATTTTTCAAGTGGTTTCGGCAATAAGTCTGCATATAGGGGAGAGAATGTTTTCCGGTTCAGATCGGTTAATTTGTCATATTCGTCAAATGTAATCTTCCCGCTGGTATAGAGCAGTTCCGTGATTGCCTGTGCCTTGTAGTATTCGATCTCATCCATGATTTTCTGCTGATCCATATGGACACCTCCTATTGACAGCCGGAAAAGTCAACCCCCTCCGGATTTTTCACAATCAATAGGACACTTTTTTGGATTTTAGCAAAAGAAAATGCCCCTTCCGAGAGAAAATTCTCCCAGAAGGGGCATAGCATTAAATATCCTTCTGATTCACCCAACCAGTGACGTAGCTTCCGACAGGTGTTTTTCTGCAGTTTGTAGCAGAATTTGTGATACGCATTCTGCCATTTACCACTTGTCCATCATAGAGATAGAATGTACCGCTTTTCTTTGTTCCGGTTTTTGATATACTGGACGCATACAGGGTGGCATTGTTCAGTATGATCTTCGTCCCCTTTGCATATGTCTTTTCAGCTACGGCATATACCACTCTTCCTGAATTGTCAAAAACGCTATAGCCTGTCTTGCACACTTTCTTCGCATTCTCCAAAGAGGAATACGCACCAAGCTGCGACTTTGCATCTGCCCAAGACTTTCTCACCCGGTAAAGCTGCTTTGTGGAGGGTGCAGAAATAGTGGAAGTTCCAGCTTTCAAATAGGACTGTACCTTTGCTTTGAAAGTCGCCCAATGGGGCAAGATATACGCCGGACACATCTTGTACCGATTGTACATGGTGTTCAACTGGTCAATCGTTCCATTTCGTCCGTCACGAACATTCAGCCAATGTGTATGCGTGTAGAGATGGTTAATGTCCAATCCATATTGTTTCAGAAGTGCTGCGGCAAGTTTCGCACAGTTGTCCTCCGACTTCTTATCCGTAGAATTGTACGCAGAGGACATAATGCACTCGATGGCAATGGTTCTTCTGTTGCCGTTCCCAGAGCCGTCAGCAGCGTGCCAGCCGCTCAGGCTGTGGGGCAGATTCTGCCACGCACACACGTTATCCACATAGTAGTGGACACGCACATCCTTCATGTTGTTATTGACCGTCGCCCTTGTGTACTGTTCCGCAGGGGTCGTTCCGCTTGCTACGGTGATCCAGTCCGTATTGTGGACGGTCACACCGATGATTTTTCCTGCCATGGAAACAGAGGGCATATCAATGCGGTTGGGATTATGTTTGGTGAGTAAATACTCGTTGATTCTCACTCCATTCAGAGTCGTTGTTGCATCTGGTCTTAAAATCGCCATATTACTTATCCTCCTTGTCGGTCGTTTCTTCGGTTCTGCCGATTTTCGTTTGCAGAACATCAATTGCTTTTTTGATTGCGGGCGGATATGGAACTCCTGACAGGAGCCCGTCCCCTCTGTCCTACGGACATCTCCCCACACTGTGGGGAGTCACCCATAAACTTGTATTTTCCACGATGGAAAGCAGTTCGTTCAGGCAAAAGCTGATGCAAACAGCATCCCGGATGTAGTTGGTATTCAGCAGAATATCCATCCGAACTGCAACGACGA
>ERZ827363.702-NODE-702-length-35556-cov-3.025070_pt1 | contig 35556 bp, 40 predicted proteins | sample MGYA00519776_ERZ827363 | MGnify/ENA primary metagenome ERZ827363 (study PRJEB31778, sample SAMEA3449288) | human gut metagenome | biome: human gut; feature: human-associated habitat; material: faeces | place: United Kingdom | collected 2010/2012 ... | reverse complement strand
CCGCAAGATTCTGGAATTTGTGGAAGCCGGGACGATGGGTGCGGAAATAGTCGATGACCGTATTTCGGGTGATGGTGTAGAGCCATGTGGAAACCGAGGCGCGGTCCGCGTCAAAGGTCGGGTACTTTTCATACGCCTTCAGAAAAACGTCGCTGACAAGATCCTCCGCGTCGTGCCGGTTTGCGACCTTGCCGAACACATAGCCCCGGACCTTTTCGGAATACGCCGTGTACAGCGCTTCTCTTTCTTCCGTCCGATTCATACCGCGCCGTCCCCATCCGTTCCGCGCCGCTTGATGCGCTTCGCCTCTCCAGCGGCGCTCACCTGCACGAGATCATCGTCCGACAGCTCCGCGCAGTATTCGTTCTCGGTCTCGTCGAGCAGCGCCTCCAGCTCCGGCTCATGCTCGAAGCGTTGGTAATCGAAGAGCAGGGAGAGCGTTTTTTCATTCAGACCGGAGGCGTCCCCGGACCATTTCGCTTTTTTGTGTTCCATTTCTTTCTCCTTTGCTTCTTGATACGAACCGGAAGCGGAAAAGGCTAATGCAATCGGAAAATTTTCTCAAAAAATCTTCCGCGCGGCGTGTAGCGCCGTTACAAAGCGGCGTCCGGTACGTCGTCCAGTCTTTGGCGGGCCACCAGTTCGGCGAAGAAGCCGTCCGAGGCGATCAGCTCGTCATAGGTCCCGTCCTCGACGATCTTTCCTTGGTCGAGCACGAGGATGCGGTCGCATTGTCTGATGGTGGACAGGCGGTGGGCGATGACAATGCGGGTGCACTTCAGCCGGTCCAGTGACTCCGACACCTTTTTCTGTGTGATGTTGTCCAGCGCGCTTGTCGCCTCGTCGAACATCAAAATTTTCGGCTTCGGCGCGATGGCGCGGGCGATCATCAGCCGCTGGCGCTGCCCGCCGGATATGCCGCCCGAGCCCTCCGATATGACCGTATTCATGCCCATGGGCATTCGGCGGATGTCCTCGGCGATGCCGGTCAGCTCCGCCGCCTCCCACGCGTCCTGCTGCGACAGCCACGGCGCAGAGATCACGATGTTGGAATAAATGTCGCCCTGAAACAGCTTTCCGTTCTGCATCACAACGCCGATGCGGCGGCGCAGGGAGCGCAGGTCGATCCGCTCCAGATCCTTGCCGTCGTAATAAATGGCACCCTTCTGCGGCTTTTCAAAGCCTAGGAGCAGACGAAGCAGCGTGGATTTCCCGCAGCCGGTCCGGCCGACGATGGCGACATACTGCCCCGGACGGATCTTGAGCGAAAGATCGTCGAGGATCAGCGGCATATTTTCGTTGTACCGGAAGGAAACGTTGTTCAGCTCGATGCCGCCGGACAGCTTGCCGTCCGAAACCTCGGGGACCGCGTCAAAAAACGGCTGGACCATCGTGAGAATGGGCCTGATCTGCGCCGCGCTCAGCGCGATCCCGGCGAGCGACAGAAACGCGCCGGAGACCATGCCGTAGGCCGTGTTGAAGGCATAGTAATCCGCCACAGACAGACCGGCTCTTACTGACATATAATACATGATGAGCGTTCCCGTGAGGCTGATGGCAAGGCTGATGACGGAATTGAGCTTCAGGAACATCGGCGGATCGTACGTCATTTTTGCGCTCTGCGCGTAGAGGTTGCCCCATCTCGCAAAGGCGCGCTTCTCCGCGCCCGCCAGCTTGATCTTCTGTATCCCTGTGATCAGCGCGTAGGTCATACCGCTCTCCCGCCCAGAGAGCGTCATCTGCTCCGTGCTGATCTTCATTTGCGCCAGGGAGGAGACCACCGAGAAAACGACCGTGACGAGCAGGATCGCCAGCGCCGGTGCGACGAGCGTCGGCGCATAGGCAAAGATCTGCGATATGTATATAAGGGAGAACAGCGAGGTCAGTCCGGTCGATAAGACCGTTGATACGAGCATCCGGCACAGCGGGCCGACCTGCGCCGCGCGGCTGGAGAGCTCGCCCGCGCTGTACTGCTTGAAGAAATCCGCCGGCAGCGACATGACGCGCATCATAGTCGCCGCCTCGACCGATAGATTCAGCTTTGTTTCGATCCGCGCCGTAAGCATACTTTTTACCGCGGAGAGAAGCAACGTGCTGACGGAGACGCAGACGGTAAAGGCGGCAAGCGCGAGAAGGATGCGCGTATTCCCGGAGGGCAGCACGCGATCAAACAGCAGCCGGCTGAGCATCGGAGAGAGCAGCCCCACGAGCGACACGGCAAGCGTTGCCAGCGCGATCAAAACGAAGTCGGAGACGGAAAGGGTCTGCACAATGTAGGCCGAGAGCGAAGCGATGCTGAGCTTCTTGAGCGGAAAGGGCTTATAAAACGCGATCGCTTCGTCGTCAAACAGGTGCTGATTTTTGCGCGTGATGCGCCGCGCCTTTCCGGTCTCATAGTCAAAGAAGCTGTAGCCGGAAAGGCCGGACGGAATGAGCGCCACGACCCGTCCACTCTCCGACAGGGTGCCGAGCATTGCGCCCACGGCGTCGCGGTACCAGCCGTCCTCCAGCTTCACCGTGCGCCGCATGATGCCATACGGGCGCATCAGGAACTCAAGCTGCTCATTCACATCCTTGATGCTGTCGGGGACCTCCCGGCTCTTTACATGGTAGTATTTCAATATCTCGTCGATCGCGTCCTTGGTAACGGCGCGGTCGTTGGTGAACGCCGCCTCGAACCGCTTTCCCATCACGGCGGACGCCATGTTCGCAAAGGCCTCGGAAAACGCATCGTCGTCGTATTGCCTGCGCTCTTTTATCTGTTCGTCAAACCAGCCCATCGTGTCGTCACCTCCTACTCGTTGGACACCATGCACGTATAGGCACCGCCGTTTTTCATCAGCTCCTCGTGCGTCCCGCGCTCCACGACATTGCCCTGCTCCATCACGATGATCTCGTCGCAGTCGCGTATGGTGGATAAGCGGTGCGCCACCACGATGCAGGTGATGCCGCGGTCCTTGATGGAGCGCACCACGTCGTATTCCGTTTTCGCGTCCAGCGCGCTCGTCGCCTCGTCCAGAAGGATGATCGTGGGGTCCTGCGCAAGCACGCGGGCGATCTCCATGCGCTGGCGCTGCCCGCCGGAGAGGTCCTTGCCGCCCTCGGTCAGCTTATACTGATAGCCGCCCTCGCGCCGCATGATGTCCTCGTGCAGCTGGGCATCCCGCGCCGCCATGATCATCTCGAAGTCCTCAATGGAGTTATCCCACATTTTTATGTTGTTTGCGATGGTGTCCTCAAAGAGAATAATATCCTGATCCACCACAGCGAGAGAGCCGGTAAACACGCAGCGGTCGATCTGCGAGATCGGTTTTCCGTCAAACAGGATCTCACCGCTCCACGGCTTATAAAGGCCGGAGATCAGCTTGGAGATCGTGGATTTTCCGCAGCCCGAAGCGCCGACAAACGCCACGCGATCCCCGGGCCTGAGCGTGAGGTTGAAATCCCGGATCAGCGGCTCGGCAAGGCGCGAATAGCCGAAGGTGACATTTTTGAGCTCGATGCTGCCGGACAGCTTGCCGTATTCCGTGCTCTCATCGCCGCCGTCTTCCGCAAAGATGTCGTCGTCGGGATAGCGCATCACGTCCTCGATCCGCTCCATATCGGTGCGCATTTCCTGCAGCGTCTGTCCCGCCGAAATGAGCGTCGTCGCGGGGGAGAGGAAGGAGGACAAAAAGCCCTGAAACGCCATGATCATGCCGACGGTAAAACTGCCCTGCATCGCGAGGAACACGCCTGTCATCAGGACCGCGGTGCTGCAGATCGAGCTGACAAGCGCCGGCAGCAGTCCGAGAAGCTGGTTCATGCGCTGGAAGCGGACCTGACTGGTATTGACGCTCGCCTGATAACCCGCCCACTTTTCAAAAAAGCCGTTCTCCGCGCCGCTCGCCTTGATCGTTTCGATCATCTCGATGCCGGCGACGGTCGTCCCGGCGAGCTTGCCCGCGTCGCGCATCTGCACGCGGGTGAGGTTGATCCGCTTTTTTGAAATGACGCTGGAAAGGACCAAGTTGGCGAGGATCGAAACGAGTCCGATGAGCGTGAGGAGCACGCTGTAGCGGAGCATCACGACCAGGTAAAACACCATCATGGCGGCGTTCAGGGCAAGCGGCGCGAGCGTGCCGACAAGCTGCTCCGCGATCATCGCGTTTGCGCTCTGTCGGCCCTGAATATCTCCCGCCATACGCTGTGAGAAAAACGCCATCGGCATGTGCAGGACTTTCCACAGAAAGGTGGTATTTCCCACCATTGCGAGCTTTCCGTTGATCCGGAGGGAATAGACCGCCTGGATCCACGCGACGATGAGCTGAAGCACGCTGATGCCCGCGAGCGCAAGCGTGAAGGACATAAGCCACTCCGGGTTTTCGCCGGTCAGCAGCCGGTCGAGAAAAATACGGGAAAACGCCGGCGTCACAATGCCGAGCAGCGACGAAATGACCGTGGTCAGCGTTACAAAAGCGATCGCGGTCCCCGCGCCGACCAGCCGCTTTTTCGCGTACTGCAGCATGGACTGCGGCTTGCCCTCGGGAACAAAGCCTTCGGCGGGCTCGAAGAACAGGCAGATGCCGGTGAAGGAGTCGTCAAAGGTCTGCATCGGGACGGAATAGGTCCCCTTTGCGGGGTCGTTGAGCACCGCCTTGTTGCCCTTGAAGCCGTTGAGCACGACAAAGTGGTTGAAGTTCCAATGAATGATGCAGGGGAATTTTCCGTTCGCTTTCAGCCCCTCCGGCTCATAGCGGTAGCCCTTTGCGGTAAGGCCGTAGCTGCGCGCGGCGCGAAGAATGTTGCGCGCGTTCGAGCCGTCCCGCGAAACGCCGCAATCCAGACGCACCTGCTCGAGCGGAACCCACTTTTCGTAGTAGGCAAGGATCATCGCAAGACTTGCGGCGCCGCATTCCAGCGCCTCCATCTGCATGACAACGGGCACCTTGGCGACGCCCGCCGTGATCGGCGACTTGATCTTTTGTGCTGCTCTCATCTTCGCGCACCTCAGTTCAGGACGAAATCAAGGGGCCTGACGCGCTCGATAATAACGGTATAAACGCCGTCCTTGAGATCGGGGGCCTCCGCCGACAGGGCGTGCACCCAGTCGCCCGCGGAGAGCCCAATGAGATGGAGCAGATAAGGGTCGGTGCTTTCGTCGAGCAGGATGGGCGTGCCCGCTGCATCGGACGCGGCCGCGTACTCGGCTTCGCCGACCGAGAGGATGGCGTCGCCGTCTGATCTGGCAAAATCACTCTCGCTCAAATAAACCGTCAAGCGTCCATTCTCGCAGACGCCGCCTGTCTGCACGACGGTGTCGAGATGCCCGAACGCGCCCCATACGCAAACGCCGATCAGAAGCACGATGACCGCCGCGAGGATCATCCATACGCTTGGATTGGAAACGCGGATATAATCGTTCATCTGCTCCGGCGATGTGATCTTTTCCATGCTTTTTTGACGAAAGACCGAATGATTCATAACTCCGCACCCCTTGTTCAGAATAAATATAGTCTAACAATAGTGTATCACATTGCGCGATAAAGGCAAGAAAATCCACGCAATTCGGATATATATTTTCAGCCGTATCCGACTCGGCCATCGCAGACGGTCTGCTTTGAGCATCCAGGCATTGAAAAGTTCCGCGTGCGGAAGCGCGGAACATAAATTGCCGTTGGGACGACCGACAAGCCGAAGGAACGGGGAGGCGCAGATCCCGCGCGGCATGCAAAAAGCCTCGAGATCGTAAGATCTCGAGGCTTTTTGGCGTTCATAGGCTTTCCAGAAATATTTATCACGCCTTCCGTAAAAGAATATTTTTACAAAGAGTGACGTTAAATTTTTGCAAAAATTATTGCTCTTTAGCAGAAATGGGGCCCAAAGTATATGAATATGAAAAAGTGCTAAAATGTTGTTGAATCAAATGAAAGGGGAAGCGCAATGTATTTTACCGAAACGATGTTTAATCCTGAGTACATAAATCCGCCGTATTTTAAGCAGCAACAAACGCAAATGAAGAATCCCGCCACGAGGGAATTTACACGCTCCTACAAGGCCCACAACGCCCGCGTGCGGTACGGAACGATGACCAAGGCAGAGTTCACCGCATGGTCGAAGGATGCGCGTGCAAAGCGTGCAGACTGCGTAGCAGGCAAGCTGTCTCTCGAGGATTTTGTCGCGTGGCTCGACAGTGACAAACAACGATAAAACAACGGACTGACTGGCCGTTTTATGATTTCAGAAGAACAGGAGGTATCATTGGCAACACGAAAGACAAAAGGAGCCAAGGGCGGCGGCACGATCCGTCAGCGCCCTGATGGGCGCTGGGAGGCGCGCTATACCCTCGGCATTGATCCCGGAACGGGAAAGCAGATTCAAAAATCCGTCTACGGCAAGACGCAGAAGGAGGTAAGACAAAAGCTTACCGCAATCACCGCGGAGATCGACAGCGGAACATATCAGGAGCCTTGCAAGATGACCGTGAACGAATGGCTTGATATTTGGCTGAGGGACTATCAGATCGGTGTCAAGGATTCCACGGCATATCTCTATGAACGACAAGCTAAGCTATATCTGCGGCCTGTGCTCGGCAGTATTCCGCTTGAAACGCTAAAGGCTCACACGATTCAGCGCCTTTATAACTCGCTCTCGCAGGAACACGACGGACAACTCGCCCTGAGTGCTAAAGCCATCAAGAATATTCACGGTGTGCTGCACAAAGCGCTCCAACAGGCCGTTCTTCTCAACTACATCCGCTACAATCCGACGACCGCGTGTGTTCTGCCTAAAATCGTCAAAAAAGAGATCCATCCGCTGACCGACCAACAGACCGCTCAGCTTTTGAATCTCCTGAAAGGCAGCAAATATGAAATTCCGCTCACCGTCGATCTCTTCACCGGCTTGCGCGAGGGCGAACTGCTCGGTCTGATGTGGGACTGCGTTGATTTTGAAAAGGGTACGATCCTCATTAATAAGCAGCTCCGTAGAAGCCAGCGAAAGGGTGGGACCTATTACTTCTCCCCACCGAAAAACAACAAGAGTCGTACCCTCACACCCGCGCCGTATGTGATGAAACTGCTGCAAGCGCAGAAGGTGCAGCAGGCCGAGCATGGGAGGACAGCGGTTTGGTGTTCACCAATGAGTTTGGACGCTATGTTTCCTATCGTGCAATCTTCGACAGCTTCAAGCGTATTGTGAAACGTATTGGCCTTCCCGACGCAAGGATACACGATCTTCGTCATACCTACGCCGTGAACTGCATCCGCGCCGGTGATGACATCAAAACCGTGCAGAGCAATCTCGGTCACGCGACCGCCGCTTTCACCCTTGATGTCTACGGTCATTTCACAGACGACATGCGCTCGGTCAGCGCGCAGCGTATGGAAGGCTTCATTACAAACGTTCTCAATTTATAAAGGGTACGATAAAGGGTAAAACCCGTTTCAGGGCAACAAAAAAGCCTTGAAACCCTTGTGGCTTCAAGGCTTTTCTGTGGTGCGCGGTACAGGCCTCGAACCGACAAAAAGGTGTTTTGGCTTGTCCCTTTTTATGCCGGCAAGTACCATAATGTGGGGGAATTATGCAATTTTATCGCCATCTCATGTTAGGTAATTTTATCTCATATCAACGCAGTAAGGCTAAAAATAAGGCTAAATTTTAGCCGCTGTGCAGGACATATCCCACGATTCTATTGGGCCTTCTTAATATGTTTTTCAAAAATATATATTGTTGTGCTTATGACCCTTCTTCCCCACCCCAAAGGTCTTTATGGCACTTCAACGCGCAAAGAAATATTCAACAACCATCTTTTCCTCTCGCCCTTTCCGATAGCGACATTGATCGTCACTCCGCGGGTGTAGGAGACTCTGCTGCTAAGTAGAAGCGCGGCGGTATTTGCTGCCTCCGACAGTTTTCTGCTGCGTCCCATCGGTGTATTCGAAGTTTTGGCGTAGCCTACCCGCAGTTCATCAATGCTGATCCCATGAGCGGAGGTAAGCACCGTTTCGTAGCTGAGTGCACGTAGCCCTGTTGCCTCCAGAATGCCGGCACCGCACCGACTACACACCCCTTTTTCTTGCCCAACTCTTTTGCCCACAAGCGGTTCAGGGAATTGACCGCGTTCTTGCTGGCGGCATAGACGCTTTGCCCTTCACTATCTTCCAGGCCGCTTTCCGAGGCCATACTGACAATTACGCAGTTGGCTTGCTTTACCATGACTTGCGCCGCTACCTGTGCACATGGAAACACACCCTTTGAGTTGACATTCATCCACCTTTGCCGCATTCTTCACAAGATAGCGCAATATGTTATTTCTGACAGATAGTGCAATGCAGACTGTGAATTGTCACTTGTTAAGCGGGTGAAAAAATGCTATACTCTATGTGACATCACGATGGAGGGTGGGGATAATAGTGGAGCTGAAACAGTCGCATGTTTTATCGCAGAAGCTTGCGCTGACGCAGACGATGCGCCAGTCGTTGGACTGCCTCCAGCTTTCTGCACCGGAGCTATGTGAGTATGTGCAGGATGTGGCGCTTTCTAATCCATTGTTGGATGTGTGTATGCCGACCTACTATGAAACAGAGCTGCCAAACGAAGATATGCGATCTGAATACGAACAGATTGAACTGCGCAGTGAGGAAACATGGCGTGATATGCCGAGAGGTTCTGGGAATGCACTGGATATTTCTGCCGTGCTGACACGGGAACTGACTTTCCGAGATTACCTCAACGAACAGATTGGGCAAATGCGCCTCGTAGATGATGGGATGCTGCATCTGTGCCGTTTTCTCATTGACTGCCTCGACGGGCGCGGCTATCTTGATTGTCCACTTGAAGAATTATCGAAGGAATTTGGTATTCCGTTTTTCTCCCTTGAGCAGGCACTATATGCCATACAAATGCTCGATCCGCCGGGCATCGGCGCACGCAGCCTCTCTGAGTGTCTGATTCTGCAGCTGGTGCAGAGCCGCTCATTAGACCCCCTGACAATAGGCATCGCTCGCAATGGTCTAGAACAGTTAGGCAGACGAGATTATAAGGGGCTTGCAGCAATGTTGGGTGCCGGCGTAAGCGAGATAAAGCAGGCGAGCGCTAAGATTCTTGCGCTTGAACCGATTCCATCACGTAGCTTTGCCAGCAGCGAGCCGATAGCATACATCGTACCCGATGCGGCATTTTCTGTGGAACAGAGCAGGGTGACAATTGAGCTGAACAGGCGCGTTTTGCCCCGCCTTTCGGTCAACACCGAATACTCTGCGCTGCTTGCTACTTCCGATGACCCCAACGTGCAACAATATGTGCGTGAAAAACTTACAGAGGCAAACGCCATCATCAAGGGGGTTCATATGCGGTGCAATACGATCTTACGGTTGCTTACGCTGATTGCTACGGAGCAGCACGACTTCTTTTGCTCAGGTGGAACTCTTACGCCGATCACTATGCAGCAGATGGCGGAAAAAATGGACATGAGCACATCTACGGTAAGCCGTGCAATACAGAATAAATATATTCAGTATCGGGGCAGAATTGTCCCTCTTCGCAGCTTCTTCACGACTGCTATTCGCTCGGATGCTTCCGTTTCTTCCCAGGCCGTCAGGCAACGCATCCAAGACCTGATCAAGACAGAGAATCCAGAAGCACCACTTTCGGATGAGTCAGTGCGTATAGCGCTATCAGCGCTCGGCATTGAGGTCAGTCGACGTGCTGTTGCAAAATACCGCATGGCGCTGGATATCCCGCCTTCTTCTCAGCGAAAAAAACGTTGAGGCAACAATGGGCATATGCCTCCTTGCCGACGAAGCTTTGCAGGAAGCATACTGCTGAAATGAGTTTTTTATCAAGATAATTCCGCTTATACACCGGGTAATTAACATCTGTATTGCATACGTATTGCAGCAACAATCTGTAACCTTCTCAGCGAAATAGTTAAGGCGGACACAGAGAAGCCCATAGAGGTTAATGCCATATATAGAAAACGGCAGAAGAAATGTTGTGCGAGGGGGGTCCTGTTATGTTATCAAACTACATTGAACAATTATTTAAACTTGATAATTATTATGATGGCCTAATTGTTACAGACAACAAAGGCTATATCGAGTTTTTTATGACATACCGTCCTGATATCAGCCGCGCTAAGCAGGAAGACTTAGTCGGCAAGCATGTTCTTGATATTTATCCGGGGCTGACCGAGGAAACAAGTACGATTATGCGGGTGTTGCGTAGCGGCGAGCCGATTTACAACGAATACCAGACCTTGATTACCTGCCGCGAGGAGGTATTTCAATCCGTTAATACAACTATGCCGATTCGCGCAGGAGGTACAGGCGAGATCATAGGGGCAATTGATGTATCAAGATACGCAAGTCGTTTCTACGAAAAGCAAAGCATCAATCTTCACTCTGCTCACACGAGAAAGGGGCCTTTTTACTGCGTTGATGATATTATAACCTGCTCAGAAGATATGGAGGCGATTAAACGAAAAATCCCATTGATCTCAAAAACAGATTCGACAGTGCTGATCACCGGACGGTCTGGTACAGGAAAGGAGTTGATTGCTCAGTCTATTCACACCTCAAGCAACCGGGCAGATAAGGCATTCGTATCTCAAAATTGTGCCGCAATACCTGCGACGTTGCTGGAGAGCATCCTCTTCGGTACAACCAAGGGAAGCTACACTGGAGCCGAAAACAAGCCGGGACTTTTCGAGATTGCAAATGGGGGAACGTTATTTCTTGATGAGATCAATTCTATGGATATTAGCGTTCAGCCAAAGCTGCTGCGTGCAATTGAGGAAAAGCGTGTCTGCCGTCTGGGCAGCTATAAGCCACTCGAAGTCGATGTTAAAATCGTTGCAGCAATGAATGAAGACCCGCAGGAATGCGTTCGTAAAGGAAAGCTGCGCGAGGACTTGCTCTATCGACTAAGTGTTGTTCGGGTGGATATGCCGACGTTGCAGGAGCGACGCTGCGATATCGAGCTTTTGATGAAATATTTCATAAGCAAGTTCAACAGTAGTATGAAAAAGGACATTTTCGGTGTTGATGAAGAAGTAAAAAAAATGTTTGAGGAATATCCGTGGCCCGGAAATGTCCGAGAGCTTCGCAATACGATAGAGGGCGCCTTTAATGTCGCACAAGGGAAATGTATTCATGCGAGGGATCTGACGGGCTATATTGTACAACAATGCGGGCAACATGAGAAAGATTCATTGCCATGTAGCACTGGCGCTGATGAGGGGCCTTCCGGATTAAATGACCAGATTCATTCCGTGGAAAAGAGAATCATTGAGGATGCGCTGAAAAAAACCTCTACATATGCAGAGGCTGCACGACTAATCGGTATTTCTCGACAGGCTTTTATGTACAAAATGAAGAAATATAAAATTGACGTATGAATCGTTAGTCAAAAAATTTTGACACCTATGTGTCAAAATTTTTTGCGTATATGCAAAAATTTTTGGCAATTAGGAGCTGGAGACGAACTGGCCGACGCTCCTGCTTAGCTTAAATCGGCGGCTCAAAGAGCGGCGGTGTTGCATAAAAACTCGGAATAGCAAAGAATTCTGTAAAAATAGCAAAGAACTCTATAAAATTAATATAATTTTATGTTTGACGTCCTCGTTCTGGCACACATTTTGCTGGTATACAAGTAGCACAACGACGCGGCCTCATCGAAGGCTGAAATCGTTGAATCTGCTTTAAAAACGAGGAGGATAATGCTAATGACAGATGTAAAACATGACATTGATGCTCTTGCTGGTGAGCGGTGGTTCCCACTCGAGACGACAATCACTGAGGATATGAGCAGTATATGGGGCGACTGGGGCGTGTGCTCAGAGGTCGATAAGCTTAAAGCGGTCTTGATGCGCCGTCCCGGAAAAGAAGTAGAGAATTTTGACTGGAAAGCCGCTCGATTCCGGGCTCCAATCGACCCCGAGAAGTTCCGTGCTCAGCATGATGCACTTGCCGATGTATACCGCGCACATGGTGTACAGGTACACTATGTCGATGAGCAGCGCAGTGACCGCCCCAACGCACTTTTCTGCCGCGATTTAGTCTTCATGACACCAGAAGGCGCAATCGTTACCCGTCCTGCAACGGAAGCTCGCAGAGGCGAGGAGCGTTATGCGGCAAAGAAATTGGCCGATCTTGGTGTACCGATTATTCGCACGATTTGTGGCGGCGCGACTTTTGAGGGTGCAATGGGAATGTGGATTGATCGCCATACAGTAATCCTTGCAAGTGGTGTACGTACAAATCGCGAGGGCTATGAAATGGTTCGCTATGAGCTTGAACGTATGGGAGTAACGCAGATTATTCATATGCAGATTCCCTATGGTCATGCGCACATTGACGGATTAGTAAATATGGCAAGTCATGATGTTGCTATGATCCACGCCTCTCAGGTCCCCTATGATGTTTGTGATGCGCTGAAGAAAAAGGGAATTAAGCTACTCGAGTGTCCCTCGAGAAATGAGGCTAAGGAGACCCTTGCAATCAATTATGTTGCTATTGAACCGGGCTTGGTTGTTATGCCAGCTGGTAATCCGCGCTCACAAGAGTTACTGGAGAAAAACGGAATCAAGGTTATTCCCATTCAGTTTGATGAAGTCCTTAAGGGCTTCGGCGCTATGCACTGCTGTACCGCATTCTTAAAACGCGGTTAATATTAGCAAATGGGATATGAAAGGAGCCTCAGCAAAATGAAGACGAAGAAATATATCAGTCTCCTGATGGCTATCATAATGATGCTCAGCCTATTTGCGGGCTGCGGCAGCGAGGGCAATACCCCATCGGTGAGCGATGATAAGGACACGCTTTACCTCCGGCTTTCCTCTGCGCTCCAAAGCACCGACTGGCAACAGACCTCTGCCATGGAAGGCAATAAAATCACTTATGTTCAACTTTTTGAAGGCCTTTATGGCATTGATGAGTCTGCAGGCGGCTACTACAACCTACTGGCAAAGGATATTCAGGTCAGTGAAGATGGTCTTACCTATACCATCGAGCTTGTGGATGCCACCTTCCAGAACGGAGATCCTCTTACGGCAGAGGACGTCGTATTCAGCTATGAGCTGGCAATGCAGAATTCTAAATTCGGTTATGTGACCTCTATGATCGACTCGATCAAGGCAGACGGTGACAAAACTGTAATCATGACGCTCAAATATCCCTATTCTGCCATCTCTCACACCTTTTTTACCATTAAAATTTACAGCAAGAGAGAATATCAGGAAATCATTGATAGCGGGGTTCCCTTTGGGACCAGGCCGCATACAGCGGGAACGGGACCTTATTACGTATCTGAGTATGATGTTTCCGCCGGCGTGAAGCTGAAGGCCTATGAAAATTATTGGCAGGGCGCACCGGCAATCAAAAATGTTGAATACCGTCTTATCACCGAGGACGCTGCGGCAGTCATCGCATATGAGAATGGTGAGCTTGACTATCTCATGGATGCGCCCTTGTCCGAGTGGGAGGACATTGAATCCTCTGCCCAAGGACGTTGCACACTGGCAAAGGCGAACGATATTCAGTTTCTCGGCATCAACTATCAATCCCCGTCTAACAATGGTATTCTTGCCAATCCCAAAGTCCGTGAAGCGATATTCTATGCTATTAATAAGGAAAGCGTTGTTAAGGCTGCGACCAGCGGCTATGGTACAATGGATAGAGAGCAGGTACTTTCTCCTTCTGTCGAGCTTGCAGCTAAAGGTTTTCCTGTTGGCGCATTTATGAATTCCGTCCTTATTGACGAATACGACTGGTATACGATTACAGAAGAGACTGAAAAGATCTACTATAAAGACGGTATGCCGTATGAAGTCGGCGATATTTATACGAATCCTGAACTTGCAGCAACGATTCAGAAAATCATTGACGAGGGTGTCGACGGATTTTACACCGGTTCGGTGGCACAGGCTATTGTCGATACCTGTAACAAGTATGGCAATACCATGACGCTGGAAGACCTTGCAAATTTTGAGGTCAAGGTTCGCACTCCGGTCAGCGGTAATTACCGCGGCTATACGGTTATTTCTTCTCCCCCGTCCTCTTCCGGCGGCACGTCTGTTGTCGAAATTCTGAATATGCTGGAAAACTATGATGTTGCTTCTCTTGAGGTGAACTCTCCTGAATACATCAATCTCTTTACGGAAGCTTTTAAGATCGCTTTTGCGGACCGCGCAGAGTATATTGCGGATACCGACTTTACCAGTGTTCCGCTCGAAGGCCTCCAGAGCAAGGACTTTGCAAAGGCGCGCGCTTCCCTGATCGAGCTTGGTACGACCAAGGATTATCTGGCTGGTGAACCCTATGGTTTCCAGGGAAGCAACACTACCCACCTCTCCATCATGGACAAAGAAGGCAACATTGTTTCGATGACACAAACCAATAACGGCGGTTCTGGCTATGTGGCCGAGGGCACCGGTGTGCTGCTCAACGGTGAAATGGCAGACTTCTCGACCGGCTACGATAATGCAAATGCTATTGAGGAGGGCAAGCGTCCGCTTAGTTCTATGAGCCCGACTATTATCCTTGATGAAAACGGCAATCCCTTTGCTGCGGTTGGTACACCGGGCGGTACCCGCATCATCACCACTATGGCAGAGATCATCAGCCATATTATCGACCACGGGATGGATATCCAGGACGCTATCAATGTTCCCAGATTTTTCTGCAACGGCGGCGACCTTTATATGGAGACTCGTATTCCCGAAGATGTCTCCGCTGCGCTGGAAGCAATGGGATATACGATCAACCGTACCAAAGATTATGACAGTTATTATGGCGGCGTTCACGGTGTTGTGAGACTGGATGACGGTACACTGCGCGGTGGTGCGGATATTCGCCGCGATGGCAAGGCTCTTGCCTATTAAGTGAATTTGAGCAAAACTTTGGGCGGCGGCTTAGCCGCCGCCCATCGCATAGGATATGAAAAGGAGAAAGACTATTATGGCAAAGAAAATTTTCGCACTGCTGCTCGCGGCCATGCTGGTACTCAGCCTCGCTGCCTGCGACAGCAAGACAGATGACAGCTCCAACAATGGTGATAACAGCAACAATGATAACTCCGCCAACACTGAGGTCAGCGGCCTGACTGAGGCCATCGCCGAGTATCCCGCGCTCGTCACCTCCGGTGGCCAGAGCGCCGACTACCAGATGATCGCGACCGTTATGGAGAAGCAGGACATGGAGTTCACCACCAACAACCTTGCCACCTCCGCTGACCTTGGTGATGCCAAGACGCTGATCGTGGTCGTGGGCGGTTCCTCCAAGGGCCTGGGCGCTGCCGGTATCGATGCTGACGGCGAGCTTGCCCGTCTCGACGAGCTGATGAAGGCCGCCAAGGATGCCGGTGTCACCATTATTGCCATGCACACCGGCGGCGAAGCCCGCCGCGGCGACCTGTCCGACAAGTTTATCGCTCCCGTGTTCGACATGGCTGACTATGCCATCGTTGTTTCCTCCGGCGACACCGACGGCCTGATGGCTGGTTTGTGCTCCAAGAACGGCATCCCCATGGATTCCATCGAGAGCATCAGTGATGTTGTATCCGTTCTGCCTGCTGCGTTCAAGTAATACGGAGGTTCTATGACTACAGAATTGATCGCCTTCCTCGTGATGGTCGGCGTATTCCTGCTCGGCTGCTTCCTCTGCAAGCTGCCGGTCAGCCTGTCGATGGTGCTGGCGTCCGTCGCCGGCGCGATCGCCGGCGGGCAGGGGCTTGCGCTTCGCCACTTGGTCGAAGGTATGTTTGCCTATGTCGACACAATCATGGTCATTGCCACGGCGATGATCTTCATGAAGGTCATTCAGGAATCCGGCGCGCTTGACGCCATTGCCTCGCTTATCATCCAGCGCTTCCATAAAGTCCCCGCGCTGATGCTGATCTTTATCATGGTCATCATCATGTTCCCCGGCATGATCACGGGCTCCTCCACCGCCTCCGTGCTGTCTGCCGGTTCCATCATGGCGCCGGTCTTGATGATCATGGGTGTGCCTGTGCTGGAAACGGCCTGCATCCTAGCCCTCGGCGGCGTACTGGGCATGATCGCCCCGCCGACCAACATCCCCGCAATGATTATCGGCGCCGGTATCGACATCCCCTACAGCGGCTTCGGCCTGCCTCTGACCATGCTGACTTTCCCCCTTGCGTTCCTGTTCGTGCTGATGTTCGGTTACAAGTACGTCAAAAACATGAACTATGTCGAGGTCGAGGCTAAGCTCAACACCGATTCTCGCAAGCGCTTTGGCTTCAAGGTTTATATTCCCCTGTTGCTCGCCATCGTCCTGATGGTGCTGAATAAGGCGGTTCCCGCCATCCCTGACATCGGTATGCCGCTGGTGTTCCTCATCAGCGCGGTCGTGGGCTGCTTCACGGGCTATAAGTTCAACTTCTTCAAGGCGGCTAAGGAATCTGTCCACTCCGCGCTGCCTGTTATGGGCATCCTGATGGGCGTCGGTATGTTCATCCAGGTCATGACGCTCACCGGCGTGCGCGGCCTGATCGTGACGAGCTGCCTGAGCCTGCCGAGTTTTGCCCGTTACTTGGCGCTGGCTATCTCCATGCCCGCTTTCGGCGCGATTTCCTCGTTCGGCTCGGCAAGCGTGCTGGGCGTCCCGTTCCTGCTGTCCTTCCTTGCGAAGGATCAGATCATCGTTGCCGCAGCGCTGTCTCTGGTCGCTTCCTTGGGCGATATGGTCCCCCCCACGGCTCTTGCGGGCATTTTTGCGGCAAAGGTCGTCGGCATGGAGAATTATACGCCGATTCTGAAGAAGTGCCTGATCCCCTGCCTCATCGTGGTGATTTGGGCCATCCTCTTCATTGTCTTTGCCGATCAGCTCAGTTTTCTGACGCTGTCTTAAGGTGGGAAGGAGCGAATTGAATTTATGATGACTTTGATCTACCGTATCATCCTCGCCGGCATTGTTGCCTTGATCGGCTGGGATCTGTTCACTGAGAAGAAGCTTACGCTTCAGCTCAATGCCGCCATGGTGCTTATCCCGCTGGTGCTGCGTGTTTTAATGATCAAGTAAGGGGAGGGCTAAAATGAAAAAGAATACGATCACGGCCTGCCTCTGTCTGGCACTTTCTGTGGCGATCATGATTTACACAGGGCTGAATTTCCTTGCGGCGCGCGAGCTGCCGTTGCCCGAATGGGGCCCCAGCGTCACCGAGGTCAAAATGCTTTCCGATTGGTTTGATGGCCTTAATGGCACCAATGGCGACACGCCGGTCTATGTACTCGAGGGCAAAAAGCCGGGCGGCGCCATGCTGATCCTCGGCGGCACGCATGCCAACGAGGTCTCTGGCTATATGTCTGCCTTTACCTTCATCGAGAACGCCGTTGTGGAGGAGGGAACGGTCTATGTTATCCCCTATACCAACCACAGCGCCATGACACACAACGACCCCAGCGAGGGCAATCTTCAGTACTTTACGCTGACCACTGCGAGCGGCGAGCGTACCTTCCGCTACGGCTCCCGCGCAACGAACCCGGTCGACCAGTGGCCCGACCCTGATGTCTATGTCCACTATCCGTCTGGACAGCAGCTGTCTGGTTCGGAGACCCGCAACATCAACCGCGCGTATCCCGGTCGTCCGGACGGCAACCTGACCGAGAAGATGGCATATGGTGTTGCCTCGTTAATTCGAGCGGAGAATATCGACCTGACATTCGACCTGCATGAGGCGTCCCCTGAGTACCCGGTCATCAACGCGACCGTCGCCCACCAAAGGGCGATGAACATTGCGGCAGAAGGCTGCATTAACATCATGCTTGATGGCATTGAGATGTCGCTTGAGCAGTCGCCCACCAACTTCCACGGTCTGACGCACCGCGAGCTCGGCGACTACACCGACACCTATGCGCTCCTGATGGAGACCGCAAACGCCTCTCAGGGCCGTCTGCGCGGTGCCACCAGCATCGATCAGGTGCTCGGCGGCGAGGATGTCTGCTACGAAATTAGCCAGCGCCTCGGTATGCTCTATGTTCCTTGGACCGAGGGAAAGGCGCACCCCATCGAAGAACGCTGCGGTCGCCATTTACAGGGCATCTATGAGTATTCTCAGGCCTATAACGAAGAAAACCAAAACCGACCCGTTATTTATAGTGGCGTTCCGAGTTATGACGATCTCTATACTAACGCTGCTTACGAGGATCTCGGCGGTGCGCAACTTGCCAAGTTTTTGAAGTAAGAGTTGGCCTTTACATCAGGAGAAAGGGCACGTTGCAAAATAGCATGTTGAAAAAGATGAGCAGGTTTCTCCAAAGGGGGGTTACCTGCTCGCCTTTTTGCTTTTAGAATTAGTCTGTGACAAAGCGCTGCCATTTCTGGTGGCATTTTCCGTTGCGGCAATGAGAAAATTCGACGTTTTACGACATATTGACAAGGACTGGTTTACAATTATAGAAAAATCAGGTATAATTATTACAAATTAGTGCATGGTGAAAACGCGATGGAGTCTTGAACGCTGTCACAAAAAGAGCCATACATGATAAAACGGCTGTGAGAAGCGTTATTGGCATCTCACAGCCATTTTTTACTTATGTTCTCTCTTTTCTGAACTGCTGCAGAACGGCTTTAGCTGTGGCCAAAGCCAGACGCTGTTCGGACTCGCCAAACGAAGATAACTCCTGAGGAAATTTATCAGTATCCGTTGAAGGTGTCCGGTCATAGTAGAAAATATCATTAGAAGGGATATCCAACAGCCGTACTGCTGCAAAGAATCCGTCGAAGTGAGGATTGCCACGACCATTTTCCATCTCAAGAACCATACGAGTCTGTACGCCGATCTATCCCACCAGATTTTCTCATGTAATACGCTTTTTCTTACGCGCAACACGGATTGCTATGCCCAGGATCTTTTTCGCTTCCTGCATTATAACGTACCTCGATATAATCGTATAGAGCAGTATGTCCACATTAAATGTGTTATTTCGTCGCCTCGTAGTGTTTTATAAATCATAAAACAGGAGGTACATGATGAAATTCTCTTAGCGTATAGGGCGCTTTGCCGACGTCAGAACGCACATATTTGGCTTAATTGTTTTATGTGCGCGCTTGCCCTCTGGTATGAAATTTTTCAGCATATAGGCAGGAGCTTTAACACATTATCTATATGCAAACCTCCATGGGCTACGTCCAAGGAGGCTTTTATTTTTCTCATAGAAGGTGAGCGGACGCAGCCCCGCTGCCGTTCACCACCTCCTGCGTTCATGTACTCAAATTCAAAATCTGGGAATAGAAAGGAAAACGTTATGAACGCTGAAATGAAGAATTATGTGATAAAGCAGCTGGAGACCTACCATGACCGTGAGCGGAAGATCGCCGTTTTGCGCTATGATCTGGAGCATCCCTCCGAGGTTGGCGTGACGGAGCAAATCGAGGCCATGAACTATGGAAGCGGAGAAGGTGTAGGTCATTCCAAAGGACATATTTCCAACAAGACACTCTATATTGCCCTCAACTATGAGGAGCAGGCCAAGCAACTAAATGCTGAATCTGCCAAGGAGATTGCCGATGAACTTTTTATTCTCGAACGGAGGCAGAAGAAACTCCTATACTACATCTCGCTTCTTGAAAAGCGCCAGGCAGAGGTTGTGCGCATGGTTTACATGGAAGGGGTATCTACGAAAAAAGCGGCAGAACAACACGGCCTGAATGTTCGCACCATCGAACGGATCAGAAAGGATGCTGTTGATAATCTTGCGGAAATGTACGCTTACTCGGAACGCTACAACGGGTAAGACGCTCATATTTTCAAAATGTCGCAAAAATGTCGCGGTTGATGTACTTGCGCTGTCGCATAGTCATGTGATATGATTATACTCGTCAAAAGAGGAGATGCTCCCGTTCGCGGGAGCATCTCCTCTTGTCGTCAGCTGTTTTTTCGGCGTAAGGATTTCAAAATATTTGTGTCAAAGGGCGATGAGATATATTGATTAGCTCAGGGAGTTGTCGTAAAATAGCTTTATGAGTCAGCAATGTACCTCGAAAAATGAATAGACCTTGGCACGCAACGCAGAAAGGAGCTTTTTATGTGTGAAGCAAAATACGACTTTTTGACCGTGAGAGATATTCAGCGAACTCTCAAAATCGGGACAAATGTTGCTTATAATTTAATTCACAGCAAGGCATTTCCGGTCATCAAGATTGGGAAGAATTACCGGATACCGGCAGAGGGCTTTTACGCATGGCTCGAAAGCGCCGGCGTTGCGAAACAATGAGGCAAAATCTTCAATTATCATAATGAAAGATGAGAATTGGAGGTTACCATGGCAAATAAGCGTCGTGCAAATGGCGAAGGGAGCTGGTGGCAGCTCCCCGATCGCACATGGGTACATCAAATCACGATCGGCAGGAAAGAAAACGGCTCTCCGGAAAGGAAATCGTTTAAAGGGAAAACAAAGGCGATCTGCAAGCAGAGAAAGGAAGAGTGGCTTGCGGAACAGGAACACATGAAGGCTTTGGAGGAGGCTTCAAAACGAGAGGATGCCCAAAAGGAAGAAATGCAAAAACGCCTTGGGCATTCAATGGAGTCGGAAGCGCAATTCAAGGATGCTTTTATGGACTGGCTCCGTCTTTACAAGTCCCCGCCGACCAGAAAGCCATCGACCTACGCAAGCTATTTAGACATCTACCACACGCACTTTGCTCCTGCCTTTGATGAAATGCTCCTGTATCAGATCAGTCCGGATGTGATACAGGAATATTACCAAAAGAAACAACTCAACGGTGCGCGTATGGACGGGCGGAACGGCGGACTGTCCCCCAAAACGATTCGCAATCATCACATGATCCTCAAGGACTTTTTCACATACGCTCAAAGCAAGTACAAGCTCCCGTGCAACCCGACACTGAGCACAACAAGGCCGGAGGTCATCGCGAAGGAGATGCGTGTTTTGAGTTCCTCTGAAATGCAGATTTTTATGGAGGAGGTCATGAAGGAAACGCAGCGCATAGCGATCTTGACCGATCTGTTCGTTGGCTTCCGTGTGGGCGAGCTGCTTGCGTTGGAGATTGCGGACCTTGACTTGGAACGGCAGACACTGCGAATCAACAAAAATCTGATTCGGGTAAGAACGGAGGCGCTGTCGTTGGATAATCCGAACATCAGGATTTTGAATTACGACCCGAAGAAGAAAACGCACCTGATCGTTCAAAGTACGCCCAAGACAAAGACATCGAACCGCGAGATCGCTATTTCGGACGGCTTGTGCGAGCTGTTGGTCCGACATCTCTACACGCTTGCTCACTCCAGCTGGCCCAATCCGGATAATCTGCTGTTTCCGTCAAGAGCAGGGACGCACATTGACCCCAAGAGCTTTGAGATCCGACTCAACGCCATATCAAAGCGATGTGAGATCAAAAAGGTTAATCCTCATGCTCTGCGGCACACACTGGCAACGCGGCTGGTGGAGGAACGGACGCCGCTCAACATTGTTCAGGGAATCTTGGGACACTCGTCCATTGAGACGACAAGGAAGTATCTTCACAAGAGCGAGGACATCGAACGGGAGGCGATCACCTCCATGACGGACTACCTGAATGGAGAGCAGTTCAACAACGCGCCACGGCTCAACGGAGCGAAAAAAAGAGCGAAATTTGCCGGCATCCCGCTGCCGGATTTCTCGCAGCGGGAAAGAATAACAGCAAATAACGCTTGAAGGGAAATGCAATTCCCGTCGCACTGCCTACTTTACTGCAAACACCAATAGCGGGCGGGCTGAAGAATTAAAATAGAACGACAAAGGAGATATTTTGTATGAGGGATAATATTTGATGAAAAAAATGGGGCAAGGCTCTTCGGGAAAAAGAAATGCAAATTGCAATAGAGCAAAGAAAAAACCCCGAAACCGTTGAGATTTCAGGGTTTTCTGTCATGCGTGACCAATTTAGATACACGCTGAAAATAGGAAAAATCGAGAGCTGAAGCGGCTTTGGGCTGTTTCAGCCATATTTTTTTGCTTTCAATTTCCCATGATAGCGGAGAATTGGGTATTTTTAAGAGTGACCAAAATAGATACAGCCTCTCATCTCCGTTTTCCGTCTTTGCGCTTATTTCCGCTTGCTGTGTTTTTGAGGATTATTTTCCCGCTCTTTCAGCCACGCCTCAAATGCTTGAACATTTTCTTCGTGCGTATAGAACTCTCGAATGACAGGGAGCAGTGATGCAGCCAACCCTTTGAGTGCCCACAAGTCAGGTTCGACTTTATCGAGGTTGTAATCTTCCACATCTATGACTGTGCCATCCTTGTCAAGATGGATGACGCTGACGGGTATTCTGTTAAACTTCTCATCCATCTTTTCTCGGCTCCTCAGTGGTGGAATCTATCAGGACTTCTAATCGGCGCTTCTTAGGCCGTCAGGCACTTCATCCGGAAAGTTCTCGGCAAACCAGCGGAATGGTATAAGGACCATATCTGGTAGACCGTTTTCTGTTATTACGAAGCCGATGTCCTCGTTGTCAATACGCTCCAGGATTTCATCCAGTTTTTCGACGAGCTGTGTTTGCTCGATGCGTTCCATTTCGGATAGTGGCGGCAGTCTTTTCATTTTGGCATCCCCTTATTCCTGCTGTGATGTGCTTTCTCCGGAAGATACAGGGACAGGCTTTAGCGTACCGGTTATAAAATCATACAGCGCTTCAGGCTCTTTCAGACAATACTTCATGGTACAATCTGCTTCCCATACCGTATAGTCATCGGTCGCTTCATACAGCCACCAATCAATGTAGTCGTATTGGTCATTGACCGCTTCTTTCAAAACATCTCTAAGAGCCAGAAGATACTTGTTTTCGGCACCGAATACAAAGTGGCCATTGCCAACCAGGTCGAGTGCTTTGCTGAACTGTTCGTCGATGGACTCTTGCTCCTTTATCTTCTGGAGTGCTTTGCAGAACCTTTCTTTACTTAGCATTGGTGCTATTCCTCTCTTGCGCTTCCTGTTCCTCTTTCCACCTTTTGAGAAGTGTAATCGCATGATCCTGTGTCTTTGGGTCGGCACAGTATTCGAAGAACTGCACCGCGGCTTCTTCCGGCGTGAGGCCATAAGGCTTTAGCACCTCGGTTACCTGTGCCAGCAGTTCTGCATCGACTTCAATGGTAATCGTTACTTTGCCATCATCCATAATGCTGTTCCTCCGATTCTTTAAGATTGTCGTATTGAGGTTCCTCGGAGTAAAAGACCTGCATATCATCCAATCGGAGACACGACAGTCTTCCAAGTGCTCCTGACCAAGGGTCACCCTTTTCAGGGAGCATACAGCCGCAGTCGATTCCGATCCAACTCTTTGCATCCCATATTGCCATTGGGTTATCATACTGGAAACGGATAGTTGGCGTGTGGCCGAAGATGACTGTACAGTCCTCAAGAACAGGGAAACTGTCAAATCGCATCCAGACGGCAAAGTCTCGCTCACACTCATATTTACGGCCGTAGGTCTCATACAGCTCGGCAGGCGCTGCGTGGGCCAGAATGAACTTCCTATTATTCAGAGTAAGCTCTATGTTTATAGGCAACTTCTCCAGATACTCGAATATCTCCTGACGAGCGGTTTTCCTTATATGCTTCAGATAGTTATGTGTTATTTGCCCTCCATTTCTATACCACAGAGACTGCTTACGCTCATAGTAGTATTCAGGCCACTCCTCATCCTCTGGGGGTGGGTAGTAGAGAGCATTCATCATCATTAATTCGTGGTTACCCAGAAGCATTTTGATGCCATCCGGGTTTCTGTCTATCACATCTCCAAGGACATAGAGGGTGTCCTCGGGCTGTAGGTTGATTTGCTTCATGACGGAATCAAAGCGTCGCTTTTGTCCATGAATATCGGACATTACATAAATCATGGTGTTCCACCTCCTTTTCTGTAACACGAACAATTACCATATTTCAGAGCGAATAGCTATCAAAAGATCACAACTCACAGATAATGATCCTGATTGGCATTTCCGATGACCTATCAGTCACGAAGTACGGGATGGTCTGTCGAAAAATCTGGATTTGGTCTTGAATCCTGACAAGCAGCCCTTTGAGTAAATCCTTTGAAATGTATCCATCGTTTTCATTCTCAACAGGCTTTTGAAGTAGCATCTCCAAGTCAGAGAGGTTGCCCCAAATGAAAAAATCCCATGAGTCGAATGTACTGCGTTCGAATGCTGGATTTTCTGCGCAGATGATATCCTGAGTTTCTGCCGCCAGGTCAGAAAAGCAGATTCTCTCTTTACTAAGAGCCAGCTCATCATGTGCGCTGGAGAAGATATCTCGTTCAGGCGCAGTATACAGATAGCGGTGTCTGAGTTCTCCATTTGCGTGTCGATGCCACTGATCGATGTTGAACCATTGACCATTGGAGAATAGCTCTACTGTGTAGCCGAGCCATTTACTCATGTGGTGCGCCTCCTATCGCCAAGTGCTTTGCCGTACCTCTAATGGAATCTTCCAATTTAAGCAATCATCTTCCCCACGGGAACCCGAAATCCTTGCGTTTGATCTTGCACCGAGGGTGTCCATCTTTCCAGAAGACGATCCCCTCAATCACATGGGTTTCCAGATAAGTGCGGATGCCTTCAAAGCTCCGATCCAATATAACAATGTCCTTACCGTGGGGCTTGAGTACATCGGCATCGAGGTTGTATGGGTTTGCTCTGAAATGTGGGCCGATGGTCTCATATGTTCCATCCGGTACGATTCCCATTCTGTCATACGCATCCCAGAACCATTTGTCGCCGGTTGCAGTTCGGTCACAAGGTACCCAACAAGGCAAGTGGCCAGTGACAGGGTCTGCGTTCTCCTGACACTTGATTGCGTTAGGCGGGACAGGCTTTCCATGTTTTGCATCGTATCTTTTGTAGAAAACACCATTGATGACCGCACAGCAGGCGCCGTCCCATTTGATGGTAGCTACGCCGTCGCCGGCCATGACCCAAGCAAGGTCAGGGCTGATATTTGGCAGTATCCGGACAATTCGATGGTTTTCAAATTCTCGTTCAAAGAGAGTGGGTATCTTTTTCATTTAGGCTCCTTTTCGATGTTACTTCACTGCTTCTATCGAGCCATTCCTCAATGGAAATAAATCTCTCGGCATGACTGATTTTGCCAGCACAAGTGTCACAGTAGGGACTGATCCAGCCAATAGAAACCTTTGTTGCAGGGTTCCCACATCTGATGCAAGTTCTCGCAGATAGGTGCTCATATTTGGGTATGATGTCACGAAGCATCCGCTCTGTACCGCCAAAGTCATACCAACAGAGCGTTCCATATTTCTCCTTGATCTGGGTAATGCGGTATTGGTCGAGATATTCGGCACGTACCAATTCCTCACGGATATCTTCACACATTTGCTCCCCAAAAGCCTTTCGCCAGCCGTCAGGCATGGAATCCAATTCCGTATAGGAATAGTCGTAATCTTCTGGAACTTTTCCCGTCCAGCGGTTACGAGGCATAAGAAACGGAAATCGCTCAATCAGCTTTTGGTTCGATTCTTTATTCGATTGCATTTGACGCCCCCTGTGTGTTTTTCTTTAGGCCGAAGAGAGACGAGTACGGATGGCGGTAACAGGCGAACTTGTATGTGCCTCCTTCGCTGGAGGTTACCTCTATATCTCTTCTCTCAAATCATTTCTCATCGGGTCCCTCAAACAGCGCACGGAAAAGAGCCACATGCTCTCCCACGAGCTGCGGATATTGGTAATAGATGTGTCGGCAAAGGCTCCGATAAAGATCGATGAAGCGGATCTCATCGCAGAAATCGCAGAGGCCATCCATGATTTGTTCTAACTGCTGCTTGTCGGTGATTTGATCCTTCAGCACCTGCTCGACCAATAAAGAGTAGTGCGCGTATGCTGTGTCTCGCAGCTTGCTGATCCCCTCGACTATATTGCGGAGTCCCTCCATTGCGTGTTGGCATTCATCCATTTGTTTGTTCTCTTTTGTCATATAGTTCTCGCAGCGCTGCTTCTCTCTTTTCTGTGATGGCTTTGCTGTAATAGGTTGGGCGACCTGAGTGGTACTCTTCTGCCATCCATTTATCGAGATCAAAACTCCACTTGTGGGGTCCGAACTCGTCCGGGTAGTTCTCAATGAGAATGCGCTGCTTCTCACGGATCTGCTCTATGATAGGGGCAATATCATATTCCGAGAATATCCTGGCACCTTTCAACACATGGAGGATCTCGTTGCCCCACACTCGCTCATCAACGCCACTGTACTTTTCAAAATCAGTGCTGTCTGGATGCTCCTCGATTTTACCGCCATAGGAGATCAGGAGACAGTCATCTTTCAGGAAGTGATTGATCCACAGGTTCGGGATGTACTGCAAGTCGGTAATACCTTTTGTGGAGAGGAAGCCCCACAGCTTATAGTATCTGCCAAAGACATACCATTCTGGGAGATCTTCCTCTTTGATTTTCGTTTTGTGATGTCCTGAAAAGAGAGTGAAGTCATCGTTCTGAATCCAGCACAGCTTGTGGTTTCTCCATACTCGGCGCTCAACAGTGTAGAGATTGCTCTTGAAACGACTCATTTGAAACCTCGCTTTATCATTTCCAGTGACACAACATCGTGGAACAGGAAGCGAAGCTTGTCAATTTGCTTCTCTATGTGCCAGTGTCCGCAAAGCCATGCCTTGTAATCTACTTTTTCTTCTATTCCATCGAGCCATCGCTCTGTGCTGTCATCAACCGTATTCTGATCGATCATGGGTAAAAACGCATCTCGCGGTTCGTACTTATAGGGGCAGGTATGAGAGAGAACAATGTCAATTCTGCTTTTCGTGATTTGATCTTCTACATATGTCTTGATTTCTGCCGAGGGCTGCTCATCTGCAAACCACAGCAGATTGTTTTCCAGTCGGTAGTATTTGTCTACGCTATAAGCGCCGCCGATGACCAGATGCCGAGTCCCTTCCATAGTGAAGACGTCTCCGTCCCTGGCGAAGAGTAAGTTCGGATACTCATCCTCGTACCACACAAGGCCACCATTCCATTCTTTCTGCTTATAGCCCGCGAGAGTGTCTGGACGCCGTTCATGGTTTCCGTGAATACAGAAGACGGTGGGCTTTATTTTGGCAAGCGCATCTTTGCAATACCAATCCCGCCTGTTGCCGTAATAGTTCGCTCCGACATCGCCAAGGATGACGATGATGTCCGATTCTGTGAGCTCATAGTGTTGGGCAAAAGCAACGATTCCTTTCGCACTGCCGTGAATATCGCCGGTGTAATAGATCATTCATCCTCATCCTTTCTGGCTTGACCGGATTATAGCATCAATAGAATGGAAAATCTCGCAAAAGCCCAAATCATAATCGTTTTGGGCGAAAACATAATCGTTTTTTGCACGCAACAGACCACAGGTCAATCTCTTAACCTGTGGTCTGTTGCTATTTGATATTCAGTTGATAAAATGATTACCACTCGTCCTTGAGGAGATGGTGGTGCGAGCGTAGGGCGTTCTTGGTTGTTTTCAGCACATCCAACAGGACATAGGTTTCATACGGGGTGCAGTTGGCGAAGATTTTCTGCGCCTCGGCATTAGACATCTCAGTCGCACCCGTGAGCTGCCTGTTCAGGAGCGTATCAGTCGACACCTCCAGCGCATTGGCGATGCCAACAAAAGTTTCGAGACTCATAACCTTTGCACCGCACTCGAGATAGCTGATGTATCCAGCGGACTTGTCGATCATGGTGGACAGCACCGCTTGGGAGATACGCTTGTTCTTCCTGATTTTTTGGATTCTTTGACCAAGGACATAGTAATTGAGTTGCATAGAGAAACCTCCTTAAAAATTTTGGCAACTCAATTATATTTGAACCGTTATTTTATAGCGGTACGATTATATAAACTTGACCTTCGCATATTATATACTAACTTAAATTATAGTCGTTAGCTTATATCCGGCGAAGGGGAGGTGAGCTGGTCATGTATGAACAACAAGATCTGAAGCTGGTCGGCTCACGCATCAAAGCCGTTCGAATCAGCAGAGGCATGAGCCAAGCGGATTTGGCAGTCGAAGCTTCTGTTTCACTGCCGCTGATTAGCAACATCGAACGAGGAAAAACGGGGATGCAACTTGAGACTTTCGTCAAAGTGGCGGAAGCCCTTCAGGTATCTGCAGACTATTTGCTCCGCCCAGATGTACCGGAGGTCAAAGCAATCTATCAAGGTGAGTTTGCGGAGCTCCTTGAAGACTGCTCGGCCAGTGAGATGGAAACCATCTTAAAGATTGTCCGAGAGGTCAAAGCCTCCATGCATAAGAAGCAGAATAATGATTAATTATCGGATTGGGTGACCAATCCGATAATTTTTTTGTCATTTCCATACCATAGGTCAAGATGCTGACCTATGGTATCTTCTTATTTTTAAGCATTTTCCCTATAATTCACCCAAAAGGGCTTGCCCAAATGCCGGAGGAAAACATGGAAAACACGAAACTGCTGCCTTTAGGTACTGAACAAGGACTCGAAGAGGCTGAGTATCCCTCCTTCGACCTGTGCCTGGGAGAAAACATGGTATCACCCCTTGTGGCACAACACAGGCAGTGGTTGAAAACTATCCGCCATGAAACACCTAACCCCAAGGTCCCGTTCAAGGTTGCAGTGTACATCCGCTTTTTCAACCAGACGAAATATAGAGACGAGGAATATCTCGAACGCAACAAAGAGGTTTTTCGTGCTACGCTGGCTCAGTATCCTATGTGGGAGTTTGTAGGTTTCTATATTGACAATGGATCGACCGCTCCGTATATGGAGAACTCTACAGCATGGTCTGAACTCCTGTCTGACTGCGATGCTGGGAAAGTCGACCTCATAATCACACAGAAGGTCAGCAATGTGTCCAGAGATGCTCAAGAAATGGCGATTTGCGCAAGAATGCTCGCTGCTCGCAAGCCTCCTGTTGGCATCTACTTCATATCAGAAGATCTATACACTTTGGCATCGTATTATCGCGACGATCTTCGAGAGCCTTGTTTTCTCCCAACCCCTGACTGGAAGATCCTGCCTGATGACGAGCTGGATATGAGAGGTGCTCTCCATGAGTAAATCAGCAAAGAAAGCAGCCGACCAAGCAGAACGCGAGAAAGTACATAAGCGATACTCAAATCGGAGAGAGCCAGATGTCATCTATCCGGCAAAGAAGCAGGTCGATTTCTACGATGCCGATATTCATCAGCGTGTTGCGGTCTACGTCCGAGTTTCAACTGATAATCTGGGTCAGGAGACTTCTTATGAGCTCCAGAAGAACTATTATGAGGAGTTTGTCTTGAAGCATCCTAATTGGAAGCTTGTAAAAATCTACGCCGACAAAGGAATCTCGGGCACTTCGACAAAGCACCGCGTTGAGCTAAACCAAATGCTCGCTGACAGCAGAGCCGGAAAAATCGACTTGATCATCACCAAATCAGTCTCGCGTCTTGCCAGAAATACCGTCGACTGTATTACTATGGTGCGTAATCTTGCGGAGCTCCGCAATCCAGTGGGAGTTTTCTTCGAGAGTGAATGCATCTTCTCGTTGAACGAGGATACAAACATGCCGCTGTCTTTTTTGGCTTCCATTGCGGAAAACGAATCCCGCATTCGAAGCCGCAGTATGGAAGTTTCGCTTGCTCAGCGGTTGAATGGAGGACTTCCTCTGACACCCAAGCTGTTGGGCTATTCTCATGATACTGACGGCAAGCTGGTGATCAATCCGGACGAGGCTCCGACCGTCAAACTCATATTCTACATGTATCTGTCCGGATATTCTTCATCGCATATTGCAAAAACCCTCGAGGCACTTGGTAAGAGGACATTCCTTGGTAATTCCAAGTGGACTTCCGGCACCGTTATTCAGGTCTTGAGGAATGAGCGGCATTGTGGTGATGTTCTCACAAGAAAGACATTCACGCCTGATGTGATCAGTCATAAGTCCAAGAAAAACAGAGGAGAACGGCAGCAGAGCCTGTATAAAGGAGAACACGAGGCAATCGTTTCAAGGGACGATTATATAGCCGTCCAGCACATGATCAATAATGCGAAATACGGTGGAAAGTCTATTCTGCCGGAGCTTCGGGTGATTGGATCTGGCGTTCTGAAAGGATTTGTCACGATTAGCCCCAAGTGGGCAGGTTTCAAGGCAGCCGATTATTTACAGGCTTCTATGAGTGTCTACACGGACGATACATATTACGGCCAGCCCGCAGAGGGCGACGCTACATTCGAGGTGGCAGCTGGAGATTTTGATTTGCGCGGCTTTGAAGTTACGAATGCATCTCTCTTTGATGCGAACAAAAGACCGTATGTCTTATTTCAGAGCAAACAAATCAAGTTCAGCACAGATTGTGTCAGGCAGTTCGGAAAGGACAACAAAGTTGAGCTGCTGATCCATCCGGGATTGCGGAAGCTCGCTGTTCGTCGCGCCTCTAAGGATTCTCGCCAGTGCGTACAGTGGTCAAGACCTGACGATGGAAAATACTATGCCAAAGAGATACCGTGTACCGCATTTGGTGGAACCCTATTCGAACTGCTCGATTGGGAAACTGATTTTAAGTTCAGGGCCTATGGTAGACTCCTCCAAAACGAAGGAGATTCGGTGTTCCTATTTGATTTGAGTGAACCCGAGATTTTTATCCAGTCCTATCTCATGACGGGGACAGATTCTCCCATCAGCGGCAATGGTGAGCTTTCTCCTCTTTCCGTATCAGGAAAGCGTGTTCGGGCAGTTCCGAAGAAACTGGCAGACAGGTTTGGGAGTGACTTTTATTCTCACAGACTTACCTCATCTTCACCAGAATTACAAAGTGAAGATGCATGGAAGCTTTGGCTGGAAGGCCAACTCTTTGAAACCGGTGAGAAGCTTCAAGTCACCAAGTTTGATGAAATGCAGCGATTCATAGCAGAGCAATTAGCCCCCATAAAGCAGATGGAAGAGGTGGATTTTAATGCCTGAAAAAAACAATATTCCAATCTTTCGGAATCTTGATGGAGTGTACTACCGCGTGGTTCGTGATGGTATACATGTCAACAGATGCTTTTCTGATTTGTCCGAAGCCGAGCAGGATGTGATCATGGCAGAGTATAACACGGAACAGCTCAGACGGCTTTGTCGCTATCTCAGCATGAGCCTACGCCAGATTGGAGATGCGCTGGATCTTGTCAGAGACGAATGAAAGGAGAGCAGAATGGAAGTAGAGAATCAGGTTTCTTTCATCTCACCGATGCTGCAGAATACACAATTCGGCAATGTCGATGATGAAACTACCATTACCTTTAAGGAGGATGCGGACACGCCAATGACAATCGACGCATCGGCACCAGGCGATGTGATCGAACTTAGTGACGACTTCGATTTTGATGGGTATCAGGTGGTTCGTAGGGAGTTCTTCGCTCATACTTTCGAGCCGTCTATCACCTTCAACAATTACAAAGTTTATGTCAATACTGCTTGCTTGAACAAGTTTCCCCATGCAGACTGTGTCCAACTCTTGATCAATCGAGAGTCGCACATTCTTGCGCTACGCCCTTGCGCCGAGTCAGAGCGAGACGCATTCGCGTGGTGCAACACATCTGGTGGGAAGAGGCGGCCCCGTCAGGTGACGGGTAAGTTCTTCTTTGCAAAGCTCTTTGAGCTGATGGACTGGAATATTGATTACAGGTACAAGCTGATTGGCAAGGTCATCCATGCTAATGATGAGTATCTGATTGTATTCGACTTGAACGCCTCCGAGATTTATCAGCGTATTGCAAAAGACGGAGGCAAGCCCAAGACTGCGCGTACACCTGTATTCCCAGCCGGTTGGAAGGATCAGTTCGGTTTGCCCTATCGTGAACACCAGAAATCTCTGCAGATCAATATCTTTGACGGATACGCGATTTATGGAATCAAGGATAGCTCTGTATCCTCCACGGCATCCGTGGAAAATGTCACATCAGTCCATACCGCATATCAACCAAAGGTACCTGTGCAGGAGGGGAGTGTAAATGGGTAGTACGGATAACAGCGCGATCATGACCATTGACTTAAAGTGGAATCGCTTTCGCATACATAAGTCCACCCTGAACAAAATGGGGAATCCGCAATATGTTCAATTTCTGGTCAATCCAGAAGAAATGTTCATTGCTGTACTTGGCTCAGATCGGCCCCTCGCTGGTGGCACCTCCAACCGAGTGAAGTTGGTTCAAACATCACGCCATTATTCTATTGAGTTCTACAGTAATACACTCCTGTGTGCTTTGGTCAACATGATCGGTACTCTCGACTTCCAATACAGTTATCGTATGAGCGGAGAGGTGGATGTTGCAAACAGAGTAGCCTATTTCTCCATGAAAACCTTAAAGAAAAATGAGAGGAGACCTCCCAGCGATGGATAAAGGATTTGCGGTGTTGGAGATTGACCCGGAATTTAAGACGCTCATTCGACCTTTACGGAAAGATGAGTATCTTCAACTCGAAGTAAATCTTGCAGTAGACGGTTGCAGAGAGCCGATCATCACATGGAATAACATCATTGTTGATGGTCATAACCGTTACGAGATATGCAATCGACTTCACATTCCCTATGCTATACGAGAGATGCCATTTGAGAACCGAGAGCAAGCGATTGTCTGGATCTGCAGCAATCAGCTCGGCCGCCGAAATATCACGGAGGAAACCAGACGATATCTCATTGGAAAGCAGTATGAACTTGAGAAAGTAGCGCGTAAGCATCCGCCCAACATCAATGGGTTCAACCAGTATAAGCGGAGAAACAAGGGTGAGCGAGGCGATACTTTTCGGCGCACAGCCCAGAAGTTCAGCGCTCAATACAATGTATCTACTGGATCTGTGCAGAAGTATGCGATCTTCAGTAAGGCATTAGACATTGTTGGACAGGCAGACCCCGAACTTCCTGGCAAAGTGCTTTCTGGCACTTTCAAAATATCTCACGAGAACCTTGTGGCCCTTTCGAAAATGCCGCCGGAAGAGATCAGGCGAATTGGGTCAAAACCTGAGGACCTGCAACACCCCTTCACCAGTTATAGTGATACGCGAAAAGAATTTGCTGATACAGACGAACCTATGCAGGAGACTTTACCACTTATCAAAATTACACCTATGCACGATCCAGATGCTGAAATCGCCGGTTTGACTCTTACAGTTCCGTCGTGGGTCAGTTCCATTGAAAGAGCCAGAAACAATGCGGACATGAATGCTGCATCCACGGGCGCAAAAAGCAGACTCGAGGAAGCACTGCTATCACTACAGGAGAAGGTGTCCGAGATGCTCTCAGATATCAGGGAGGTAGACTAATGCAAGACTTCAGCAGATTTGTTCCGAATGTCCACTTCGAGCAGATCCCGATCAAAAATCTCGTATCTAATCAGGAATACCAGCGGCCATTGTCTCAGGCTCAGGTTGAAAAAGCCATCGAGGATTTCGACCTGAACCAAATCAACCCGGTAAAGGTGAGCCGCCGTGATGGTGTCAACTATGTCTTTAATGGTCAGCACACCATAGAGATCGTTGCTACTGTATCCGGTTCGCGGGAGACTCCTGTTTGGTGCATGATTTATGACAGCTTAGATTACAAGAACGAAGCAGACATTTTTGCAAATCAGATGAAGCATGTGCGCCCGTTGAAGCCTTATGAGATATTCATGGCTAATATCGAAGCAGGAAATGAGCAGCAGCTTGTTATTAAGCGGCTCGTTGAATCCTATTCTCTTTCTATCGGGCCGACTAAAGCATATGGTGTGATCTGTGCGGTTGCCACGCTGGAGCGGATCTACACCAAATATGGTTACCATGTGCTTGACCGAACTTTGCGGCTCTGCGTTGGTACATGGGAGGGGGATATCGACTCTCTGGGGGCAAATGTATTAGCTGGTGTTGCGAGAATGGTCGTAGCATTTGGTGACCAGCTTCGTGACGAAACTTTTAAGGAGAGGGTTGGCTTCATGTCTGTTCGGCAGTTGTCTCGTATCGCTAAAGAGCGTGGAGCAGGGTCTCTTTGCTACGCCGAAGCAATGCTCGTCGCCTATAACCGAAAATGCAAATACACCTTACGAATGACGAAGCTGCATTCTGGGAAGGTTGCTGCGGAAGATGACTTTGTAGAGGAAAACGAAGAACCCCTTGCAGACGATCCTGTCCTTGAGGAATAGCACGCGCGGAATGCTCTTTGGCTTGTGACTGGCAAAAAAAGATCCCCCTTGCTCGAAGGGAGATCTGATGGTGAATCAAGCTGTGTTATTCAAGAGCCAGCGAGAAGGCCGGCCGCATATATTCCTGTGCGCTCCGGCTTAATCCACATTCTGTTGCCAGGCGGTTCCAGTTTTCTCGGACGGTTTTCAGGACATCCGCTGCCATAGCTGTTGCGTCCTTGGGATTGATTCCACAATGCGGTGCGATCTCCAGCGCAAGGTCGAGGGAGATCGTCGCATCGTCCTCGTTTACACAGAGGGACAGCTCGTCACCCTCCGGGACGGGGTTTACATCGTACAAGGGTGAGAGATGCCAGCCATCCGCCTTGAGGATAAAGCCGTGATTTCTCATGTGGTCATCCGTATTGGAAACAGCCATATTGAACACGATCCGCTTCCATAGCTCTGTCAAATCTCTCTTGGGAGCAGCGCCGTTGGCCTTGATAAAGGACACCAGTTCAAGATAACTGGAGCCGTCCGCTGCCGATGCCCCATCCGTTTTTCCGAGCATTGTCATGGCGGATGCGAAATGAATCCGCGCAGCACCATTCCGGTCAAACCTTCGTACAAGGAAGGTGCTTCCGTATTTGGAGAAGTCGATCAGCATGGACTCGGGAACATCCAAGCCGCAAAGTCTTGCAAGGTCATGGGTGACCTTTTCCCATGCGCCCACGTTAACATCATCGTGCTTGGACGGAAACTTGGCGATCCACAGATTTCCGCTTGTGTCCAGAACGGTGGCCTTCGGACGAGCGCCACCCAGCGAGGAACCGGGCTTGATGAGCTGATTGATCCATTTCTGTTCGAGACCGGACTCATCGTTTTCGAATTGGCGGGAAGCCTCCTCCAGCGTTCGCAGGCTGGTCCAGGGAGGTGTTGGGGTTTCCGAATCATCCGAAAGGAACGGCCCGTCTTTGTCCAGCTTAAAGCGGATCGCGCCCATCCGCGTCTCGTCATAGACGCCCAGCAGGAAGTCGCTGTCTAAGAGCTTTCGAGGCTTTCGGTCTTCCTGCTCCGCCAGGATTCTTTCTCTGCGCGTCATCAGCAAGCGGCCCCAGCGGTCGGGGGAAGAGTCAGCGAAAAGGCCGAACACATTTTTTGCACCGGTGGGATACTGCCGACCGGCATACAGCTGAAGATCCGGGTCGAGATACATGTAGTTTGCGCTGCTTTTTAACCAGTCAGCATCATACTCAAAGGAGCAGCTCTCCCGGCCACGGACATTCTCCACGAAGAGCGTCCCCAGGAAGTTTGGCTCTGTAGATTGGAAGCTCTCATAGACATAAATTGTTTTTTGGTTTGATGCCACGGTCAATCACCTCCGTTTCGTGGTGCTCTCTTGCGCGTGGTAAGTTCAAGGTCTTGGAGTTTACGCCCCAGCTCATCATCCTTTGCAACGAGCAGAAGGT
>ERZ827363.699-NODE-699-length-35630-cov-11.150836_pt1 | contig 35630 bp, 33 predicted proteins | sample MGYA00519776_ERZ827363 | MGnify/ENA primary metagenome ERZ827363 (study PRJEB31778, sample SAMEA3449288) | human gut metagenome | biome: human gut; feature: human-associated habitat; material: faeces | place: United Kingdom | collected 2010/2012 ... | reverse complement strand
GTGTAGCAGTTATGAAAAAATTAGATGAAGCTAACACTACAGTTTATAAAAATCCATCTCCACAAAAAGTAAATGTTCATGTTAAAAAGGGTCCATTTATAATTGTATCAGGACATGATTTAAAAGATTTAGACATGTTACTTAAACAAACAGAAGGAAAAGGTATAAATATATATACACATGGAGAGATGATACCTTCTCATGGTTACCCAGAGTTAAAAAAATATCCTCATCTTGTAGGAAACTTTGGTGGTGCTTGGCAAGATCAACAAAAAGAATTTGACGACATACCAGGATGTATACTTATGACGACTAACTGTTTAATGAGACCTAGAGAAACTTATAAAGACAGAATATTTACTACTAGCGTTGTAGGATGGGATGGAGTTAAATATATAGGTAAAAAGGAAGATGGAACAAAAGACTTTAGTGAAATAATTGATAAGGCATTAGAACTTGGAGGATATAAAGAAGATCAAGAGCCACATGAAATATTAGTTGGATTTGGACATCATGCTACATTAAGCCATGCAGAGACAATAGTCAATGCTGTTAAAGAAGGAAAAATAAGACACTTCTTTTTAATAGGAGGTTGTGATGGAGCTAGACCAGGTAGAAATTACTATACAGAGTTTGCTAAAAAAGTTCCAAAAGACTGTGTAATACTTACACTAGCATGTGGAAAATATAGATTTAATAAATTAGAATTTGGAGAAGTTGCAGGATTACCAAGACTTTTAGATGTAGGACAATGCAATGATGCTTATTCTGCAGTTAGAATTGCCACAGCACTTGCAGATGCCTTTAATACAGATGTTAATGGATTGCCATTATCATTAATTATATCTTGGTATGAGCAAAAAGCGGTAGCCGATTTATTAGCATTATTATCACTTGGAATTAAAGGAATATTCTTAGGACCTACACTTCCAGCATTTTTAAGTCCAAATGTTCTTCAATATTTAGTTGATACTTTTGATTTAAGACCTATAAGTACTGCTGAAGATGATCTAAAAACTTGCTTACAACAAGGGGTATAAAATATAGAAGTTTAACTAATAAAGATACTTAAATGATATTAATTTATTATTTAAGTAACCTAACTTTATTTGTATGTCACCGTATTTTGTATTTATTCTTTCAAATTTTCTATCTATAACCGTTCTTTCTAGCTTATGATATCTCACTCCAAACGTTGATGTTTCAAGGATTAAGAGGTTTATAAGTTTTTGTAAATCTTCTTCTTTGCACAGTATACAAATCTTATATGCAGGTCTATTTTTCTTCATAAAAATACTTTCTGTATATATATCTAATGCACCTTGCTTTAAAATTTGTTCGTATATGTGAGAATATATTTCTGAAGACATGTCGTCTATATTTACATTAATCTCCCAGACTATATTCTTTTTTTTTTTACACCTATAAATGTTCTTAGCATGTTTGGAACTTCAAATTTTTTATGTCCGATTCCATATCCTATTTGTTTAGTTTCAAATTCAATTTCGTCTATAAATTTATCACACATAGTTTTTATAATTGCTGCTCCTGTTGGAGTTGTACATTCTCCTTTTACATGATTGAATTTAACAGGTATATTTTTTAAAATTTCAACTGTCGCTGGAGCTGCTGCAGGTATAACACCGTGAGCACATTGTATAAATCCTGATCCAAGCGGAACAGATGTAGAATATACTTTATCTATATTTAATAAATCTAAAAGTATACATGAGCCTACTATATCAACTATAGAATCTATAGCTCCAACTTCATGAAAATGAATCTTATCAATAGTTGTTCCATGTACTTTTGCTTCTGCTTTAGCAACAATCATAAAAATTTCTTTAGCTCTTTCTTTAATATTATTATTTAGTCTACTATTATCGATAATATCATAAACATCTATTAAATTTCTATGACAGTGTTGTTCCTTTGTTATTACATTTACATTAGTGCCTTTTATATTATTTTCATATTTATAGTTTATTACTATTTCAAATTCATTATCCATATTAAGTTTATTTAACTCTTGTAAAAAAATCCCTTTTGGAACTCCCAAATCCAAAAGAGATGCTAATGTCATATCACCTGATATTCCACCTATAATATCAAAGTACAGTATATATTTTTTCATATTATTCCCCATTTATTATTTTAATTTATTTATAATTGATGCTAAATATCCTGCCCCAAATCCATTATCTATATTTACTACAGAAATTCCAGAAGCGCAACTATTAAGCATTGCTAATAGTGGTGCTAATCCATCGAAATTCGCCCCATACCCAACAGATGTAGGCACTGCTATAACTGGTGCATCTACAAGACCTCCAACTACACTAGGAAGTGCACCTTCCATACCAGCCACAACTACAATTACCCTAGATTCATCTATAATATCTCTATAACTTAATAATCTATGAATTCCTGCAACTCCTACATCATAAAGTCTTTCAACTTCATTTCCAAAAAATTCAGCAGTATAATATGCTTCATCTGCCACAGGTATATCAGAAGTACCACCTGTTATAATTAAAATTTTCCCTTTTCCTTGTAATTTAATTTTTTCATTCTTAATTTTTAATATTTGTGAGTCTTCTTCATACTCTGCATTTGGATATATATTAATTATCTTTTCAAAAGTTTCTTTTCTACATCTCGTGCCTAAAATATTGGTATTTTTTCTGTTCATCTTATCTATAATACCTAAAATATGTTCATCACTTTTTCCTTTGCAATAAATCACTTCTGGATATCCATTTCTAATACTTCTATGATGATCTATGTGGGCATATCCCAAATCTTCATAAGGCAAATCTTTTAATATTTCTAAAGCACTATCTATATCCAATTCATTATTTTTAACATCCTCTAATATTTTCTTTAATTCCATAATTCCCCTCTTTTAATTTGTAATTTTATATATAATTATATAGCACTAAATATTTTATATAACAATTATTTATTAAATCCCCTCAGCTTTACCGTCTCTTCTAGAGTCAGCTCCACCTGTTAATTTTCCATTTTCATACAATATTCCTTGAACTCCTCCAAAATATTTATTATATCCATCTACATATTGCTCTACTACATGGCCCATTGATTCAAGTTTTTTTATAGTTTCTTTACTAAGCCCACCTTCATAGACAATTTTGTCTTCTGTATTATCATACATTCTGTATGCATCAATTGATTCTTGTATTCCCATATTATAATCTATAACATTACTTATAACTTGAGTTATTGCAGGTATTATTCTAGAGCCACCTGGAGATCCAACTACCATAAATGGAGTATCATCTTCATTTAATATAATAGTTGGACTCATTGAACTTAAAGGTTTTTTACCACTTTCAACACGATTTGGCGAATTAATATCTGTTGAAAAATCGCTAATTTCATTATTTAATACAAATCCATAATCATCAACAACAACTCCTGATCCAAATGTCCAGTTTATTGTTTGAGTTGCTGTAACTATATTTCCATCCTTATCAGCAACTGAATAATGAGTAGTATCTTCATGCTCATAAATCCAAGGATCATCTTTTGTTGGCACTTGAGATTTATTCATATCTATTTTATTTGCTAATTTTTTTGCATAATCCTTACTTAATATTCCACTTTCAGGCACATCAATAAATTCTTTATCACCCATATATTCAGCTCTATCTGCATATACCATTTTGAATGTTTCTGATAATAGATGAAATCTTTCTGGTGAGTATAATCCATATTTAGACATATCAAAGTTTTCTAGTACATTTAAAGATTGTATAACATGAGTACCCCCTGAAGAAGGAAGCGATGAAGATATTATTTTTTTACCTCTATAAGTACCTTCTACTGGTTTACTTTCTACAACTTTATAATTTTTTAAATCTTCTAGTGTTATAATTCCGCCATATTTTTTAGCTGAATCAACTATAGATTTAGCTATATCTCCTGTGTAAAATGCATCTTTACCATTTTTAGCAATTAATTTTAATGTTTGTGCTAATTTTTCACTTTTATATAAATCCCCAACCTTATAATAAGATCCATCTTTATTTAATATTAATTTTTTTAGTTCTGGATATTTCTGCATCATTTCCTCAACACTTAACATATCTTTTAACAGTGATGGTGTAACATAATATCCATTTTGAGCTAAATTAATAGCCGGGGTCATAACTTCTTCTAGTGTAAGATTACCTGAACCATATTTTTCAAAAACATAAATTAATCCAGCAACTTGTCCAGGAACTGCTACAGATTTTCCTCCATTTTCATTCGCCTTGTCAATATCTATTCCTTCAGAGTCTAAATTCCACATATAAGGATTTGCTGCTGATGGAGCAGTTTCTCTAAAATCTATGTATGTTGAAGTTCCATCTTGGTTTCTTATCACCATACAACCACCACCAGCTATACCTGTTGCATTTGGCTCCACTACACATAGTGCAAATCCTGTCGCAACAGCTGCATCAACTGCATTCCCTCCTGCTTTAATAATTTCTAACCCAGCCTGTGATGCTTCATATTTTCCTGATGCAACTACGGCATTTTCTCCTACTGCACCCCTTTTATCTGTTGTAGTATGGTCATCTTTATCCCAAAGTTCCCATCCATTACCATCACTTACTATACCTGTAGATGGCATTTCTACCTTCTCTATTTGTAATTTATCTTTTTCTACTTCTTGCTTATTATCTTCTTTTTTACTACAACCAACTGTAAATGTTGTACATAAACTAACACTTAACATAATTGCTATAATTTTTTTAAATCTAACCATGATTACCTCCTAAATTTATTTTGCTCGAATATTTCCATGCAACAAAATATTTTATCATATTATTTGAATTTTTTAAAATAATCATGTTAGCAAGTAAAAAATAACCATACCTTAGCAATTCAATATATACTCAGGTATGGTTATTTAATTTGTTGTAAGTAGTTCGTATTATATAACAATTACGAACTTAACTCTATTATATATTATTAATCACTAAGTTATCTAACAGAACCTAAATTTATTACATCATTCCTGGCATTCCTGCTCCCATTGCAGCAGCTTTATCTTCTTTTTCTGGAATATCTGCAACAGCAGCTTCTGTAGTTAAGAATACTCCTGCTATAGATGCTGCATTTTGAAGGGCACTTCTTGTAACTTTAGTAGGGTCAACTATACCAGCTTCTATCATATTTACATATTTTTCATTTAGTGCATCAAATCCAACTTCAGGTTCTTCACCTATTACTTTTTGAACTATTACTGCACCTTCAAGACCAGCATTTATTGCTATTTGTCTTAATGGCTCTTCTAATGATTTTCTAACTATCTTAGCACCTAGTTGTTCTTCTCCTTCAAGAGTTTCAACTAATTTATCTAATGCAGGTATTGTACTAACTAATGCAGTACCACCACCAGCAACTATCCCTTCTTCAACAGCAGCTCTAGTTGCATTTAATGCATCTTCTATTCTTAGTTTCTTTTCTTTCATTTCAACTTCTGTAGCTGCACCAACTTTAACTACTGCAACTCCACCAGATAATTTTGCTAATCTTTCTAGTAATTTTTCTTTATCAAAATCAGAAGTTGTAGCTTCTACTAAATGTTTTATTTGGTTAACTCTATTTTGGATATCTTCTTTTGAACCAAATCCTCCAACTATAGTTGTGCTATCTTTTACAACTTTAACTGAAGATGCTCTACCTAACATATCTAAGTCACATTCTTTTAAATCATATCCAACTTCTTCTGATATCACAACACCACCAGTAAGAGTTGCTATATCTTGAAGCATTTCTTTTCTTCTGTCACCAAATCCTGGAGCTTTAACTGCAACTATTTCACAAACTCCTCTTAATTTGTTAAGAACTAATGTTGATAATGCTTCACCTTCAACATCTTCTGCTATTATTAATAATCTCTTACCTTGTTCAACTATTTTATTTAATATAGGAAGTAATTCTTGTATATTAGATATTTTCTTATCAGTTATTAATATATAAGGATCATTTAAAACTGCTTCCATTTTATCTACATCTGTAACCATATATGCAGAAACAAATCCTCTGTCAAATTGCATCCCCTCAACAGTTTCTAATTCTGTATTCATAGTTTTAGATTCTTCTACAGTTATAACCCCTTCTTTACCTACTACTTCCATAGCTTCAGCTATTAATTTACCTATTTCATCATCTCCTGAAGATACTGCCCCAACTTGAGCTATTTCTTCTTGAGTTTCTATTGTTCTTGATTGTTTCTTTAATTCTTCAACTGCGCATTCAACAGCTTTTTGTATACCTTTTCTAACTATTATTGGATTAGCACCAGCAGTAACATTTTTTAATCCTTCTCTTATTATTGCTTGTGCTAAAACTGTAGCAGTAGTTGTCCCATCCCCAGCTACATCATTAGTTTTAGTAGCAACTTGTTTAACAAGTTGTGCTCCCATATTTTCAAATCTATCTTCTAATTCTATTTCTTTTGCTATAGTAACACCATCGTTAGTTATTAGAGGTACTCCAAATGTTTTGTCTAATATAACATTTCTTCCTTTTGGTCCAAGAGTCACCTTAACTGTATCAGCTAATTTGTTTACACCAGCTTCTAATGATTTTCTTGTATCTTGTGCAAATATAATATCTTTTGCCATTTTAATTCCCTCCTAATTTTTATTCAATAATAGCTAATATATCGCTTTGTCTTAAAATTATGTATTCTTGACCATCAAGTTTAACTTCATTACCTGCATATTTTGAATATATTACTTTATCTCCCACAGAAACTTCCATTTTAACTTCATTTCCATCAACAAATCCTCCTGGGCCAACTTCTATAACTTGTGCCATTTGAGGTTGTTCTTTTGCTGAACCTGGCAAAATAATACCACTTGCAGTTTTTTCTTCTGCCTCAACTTTTTTGATTACTACTCTGTCTGCTAAAGGTCTTATTTTCATAATTTATCCCTCCTAAAATAGAATTTATATTATTAAATTATTTTTTATTTTTAAACTTTATCACTCTATAACTATGAGTGCTAACAAGTTAATAATAAACCATTTTTATGAAATTATCAACTCATTTTAGTGTATTTATATTTTTAATTTAAATATAAAAAATACTCTATTAGATTTTATAACTAATAGAGTATTTTTAAACACAATTCATCAAACAATTTTATATAATTTAGTTAATATTCACCTTTTTCAATATAGTAATTATATAATTTTGTCCTATTTCATAAACTCTGTATATTCATCAAGAACTTCTTTTGGATCTCCTATTTTCTTTACAACACCTTCGTGCATCCACATTACCTCATCACATAACTCTTTTAATGTTGATATATTATGAGATACTATGACAACCGTTCTTTTATTATCAGATATTAATTCTTTCATCTTTTTATAGCTTTTCTTTTTAAACTTTTGATCTCCAACACTAAGTACTTCATCTATAAGCATTATATCCGTTTCAAGTATTGCTGTTATAGAGAATGCTAATTTAGAAAACATACCACTTGAATATGTCTTTACTGGCATATCAATAAAATCACCAATTTCTGCAAATTCAATTATTTGTGGCATTTTTTCTTTTATTTCTTCTTCAGAAAATCCTAATAACATACCTGATAACATAATATTTTCTCTACCAGATAAATTTTTATTAAATCCAACACCTATAGATAATAATGAAACAGATTTATTGTGTAAATCAATTATACCTTCATCTGGAGAAAATATTCCAGCTAAAGCCTTTAACATTGTTGATTTTCCACTTCCATTTTTACCTATGATACCTAGTATTTCTCCTTCTTCTACTTCAAATGATACATTATTTACAGCTTTAAATTTTTTAACATCAACTTTTTTCAATTTTAATAAGTTTTTCTTAATTGAATAAGCTTTCAAGCTTTTATATGTAATACTCAAATTTTTAACTTCTATTGCTATTGATTTATTTGACATTATATCACCTTCACATAACTATTTTCATTTTTGTATATTGTTCTAATCCCTATTACTGATATTGCTAATCCTATGAAAATCCAAAATACCAGTAACTTTCTAGAAGGAGTTTCTCCATATAGCAGACATTTTCTTAATGAAGATAAAATAAATGCCATAGGATTACATTTTAATATAACACCTGAATAAGGAGATGGTATACGTGATTCAACAGAATAAAAAATTCCTGTCATATAAAATACTGCTCTTAATACGATATTTACTACATTTGATAAATCTTCAACAAATACACCAAAATGTAGTAGTATTGTCATAAATGCAAAATTTATTATAAAAAGAGTTATCATTATTGGTATTACATAAAATATGTTTAATGTAAGTTTCACTTTAAATATTATCATCATCAGTATAACAATCCCAAATGAAATAGACATCTTAAATGCATTCACACACATTTTTGAAAATATAAGTATAAATTTAGGTATATATACTTTAGATACTATAGCTTTATTTTTTTTGACCATATTAATACTATTTTTCATATTTCTATTAAAGAAATCCCATGCTGTTATTCCTATAAAAATAAAGGCTAAAAAATACTCTTCTTTTGAATTAAATACAACACCAAAAACAAAAGCATATATCATCATGAAGCATAGTGGTTCTAATACCCACCAAATCCAGTTTAAATATGAATTAGATACCTCTGATTTTAATTCAGATTTAGCTGAATAAATAGTATAATTATAATATTTTTTAACATCATTAATAAATCGTCCCATATATTCATTTCTCCTAATAAATATGTATTTCTTAAAATTTATCTTGTAATAAATTTTAAAGATTATAATGAATTATCTCTTAGTTTTTAAAGTTACTTAGTAAAAATTCTTTTTTATTAATTCATAATACTCTATTATTTAATTTTTCTATAATAAAAATGATAAATCTAATTGGTTGATTTTATCCCCTTTCGATTTATCATTTTTGATAAATAAAATATCGTAAAATAATGTTCTATATTGTTTCTATCTCATTAGTAAGCTTAAAATTTGTATATTCACCTAAATCCATAAGCACAATACTATGACTAGTTCTTCTCTGACTAACTGGAATCATTTGCATATAATCTCCGTATAAGTATGTCAGATATTCATCATAATATTTAGGAACAGGTAATTTATATCCTTCAAAATCCACATAAATAACTTCCTCTAACCATTCTTTAGGAAATACTCCTCTTCGTAAGTTTCTTCCCATTCCATCATATAAATATCTAGATTTTTTATTATCTTTAAACAAAGTTATAGTATTATCTTGTAAATATTCTAAAAACTTATATGAACATTTATCTTTCATATAATTAGCCATTTTGCACAATATAGGGTGTTTTCCACCAGTTTTCATTTTCTTCTTAGCCCATTTATTAAACACCATCGACCTTGTAATTAATGTAGTATATATATGTAAGTTCTGAATTAATTTATTATTCGAAGTATTATCCTGAGATAATATATCTATAAATATACCATTATGCATATTCATAAATTTCCCAGTATGTCTAGTTGCAAATAATGTATTATCCATTCTTATTTTTGTAAAAACATGATGATTTAGTTCTTCAGTTCTTGGATTTTGAACAAATAAATTTGAAGGCAATTCATCTTGTGCCACTTTAAGAAACTTATCATAATCTTCTCTTAACATCATCACATCCGCATCATCATCCCAAGGTATGAATCCATTATGCCTAATTGCCCCTAGCAATGTTCCTCCAGCTAAGAAATATTTTATATTATGTTTTTTACAAATTCTATCAACTTCTAATATATATGCTAGTAAAATTTCATGTACTGTTTTTAATTTACCATGGTACGTATTATCAAATATAAATGTTTCATTTTTATTATAAATACTTTTTACAAGAAGAATTAAACCATCCTCTAAACATACCTTTGGTCTCCATTTATAATGTCGTATCTTAAGACTATTTATACTTAAATCATATGGTTCAAAACATTTATGACTATTATTAATAATATTTATATCAGCTTTAACTAAATTGTTATTTAATAATAATGTTAGTATTTCAGTACTAGATACTGTAGATTTTAAACCATCTATATTATAAATTTTATTAGTAGGACATTTTTTTAAAGCATAAAATATAGCAGTTAAAATATCACTAATATAAATAAATGAAAATTGTCTATTATCTAAGTCCACACTGTCTTTTTCATTAGCATTTTTTATAAACTCATTCAAAAAATTCCCATTAAAGTCGACACATGCTCCATAAGCTATTGCTGTTCTCAATATAGTATAATTAAAATCATTCTGCTTACTATAACATACACATAAAGATTCTAAACTTTGAAGAATCATTTGTTCAAAATCATTAATATCATCAAACTTTTCATATTCAGATGCTATCATTTTATCTGGTAGTTTACCATTAACACGATAATCTGACATAAAAATTAATCGTTTAAAAGTAATTTTTATAATGTTCTCAAATACATTTATATAACTATTTATAATACGCATATATTCATTTACATCAGCTTTTATTTTTTTATTACATAATCCAGTTAAAATTACATACTCACATTCATCTATCTTACTGAAATCTTTTACTAAGAAATCTTCTCTATCTATAAGTTCTTTTCTATAAATATTATTATCAATATTACATAACGGTACTAATACAACCTTAATATTTAAATCTTTTTGATCATTTAAATTTAAAAAAGAATATATAATTGAACGAGTAAATGTATCATTACCGTCACCGACTAATACAATTTCTTTATCACGTAATTGACCAAAAGGATATTTTTTTACTCTTGCTGGAGCTTGAGCATAATCTAATTCAAACTCATTTAAAAACTCTCTTAATAACATTTTAATTCCCTTCCATCAATAATATATCTTTATTTTGTTCTTCAATAGTTCTTATTGATCTCATAATTCCTTCTTTTAAATTAACTTTAGATGTCCATCCAATATTTTTCAATCTAGTATTATCTAGTATTTCAGGAGTTGATGAAAAATAAGATTGATCAGGTTCAATTTCATCCCTTTTGTTTGCAAAACTTAAAGATAATTTTCTCTCTGGAAATGCATTAACTGACATTTTTGCAAAATTTCTTATTGTGATATTATTTTTTTCTGATGAAATATTATATGGAGTAATATTTTCACCTTTTAGCAATATTGTTAATAAAGCGGATACTGTATCTGATACATAACAGAATGAACGATAAGTTCCTCCATTACTTTTTAATAATATATTTTGTCTTCTTACTACATTAGCAAAAAATTGAGCCCAAACACGGTCATCATCTAATTTACTAGCTCCATAAATATAGCTTGGTCTTGCAATTTTAATATCCATTTCATATTGTTTGTTATATGTAGCACATAAGGTTTCTGCTGCTCTTTTACCTTGTGCATAACAATTTTTATATGAAGTATGATCTATATATCCTATATTATCTTCTTTTAAATTTTTAGAACCATCATGAACATTTCCATAAACTTTTAAACTTGATATAAATAGTACTTTACAATCATTCATTTTTCTTGCAAATTCAAGTACATTCATAGTACCTATAAGATTTGCATTTATTGTCTCAACTGGTCTATGTTCAAAGTGCCATGCACTTGCATTACTTGCTGCATGGATTATATAGTTTACATTTTCATTTATATTAAATTTATTACAAACATCTTGAACAACTAATTCAAAATCATTTCTATTTAATAAACTTCCGTATTTAAGTTTTGCATTTTCTTCATTACGTACCATTCCTAGTACTTTAATATTTTGATTATGTAAGTCATTTCTTAAAAGTAATGATGCTGTTAAATAATATCCTATAAATCCACCTGCACCTGTGATTAATATAGTTTTATTATTAAAATCTTCCCATGGAATTTCTGTTCGTGTTATTTCATAAACATCTTTATATACAAATTCATTAACATTTGATTTTATTCTATAATCCAAATTTCAATTCCTCCTTAGCAAAACTTTTGTAATGGTCATAATAATAGCTAGATCTTAAAGTATATAAATCCTCCGGTGTCGTAACTTTAATATTTTGACGTTCACCTATGAATAAATGTACTTTTTCACCTAATTCTATTAATAACTCACTTGATGATGTCGGTGCATTAATATTTCTTTTTTCTGATTCATCATGGGCCCACATTATTTTTTCCATATAATATCCTTGTGGTGCTTGAGTTATATACATAGTACTTCTTTCATAATTTTTATTACAAAAAACTCCGTCTTTACTCTCTAGGACAGAATCTATACTTGGAGTTACAGGTACTGCTGTTCCATATTTTTTAGTTTCTTCTATACAATTGGTTATAAGTTGTTCAGTTATCATTGGACGAACACCATCACAAATCAATACCATATCATCATTTGATGAAAATTTTGCAACTTCAACTAATCCGTTATGTATAGATTCATGACCATTTTCTCCACCTTTCACAATTTTTACAACTTTTTGTATATTATATTTTTGTATCTCCCATTCTAAAATTGGAATCCAACTTTCTAAACAAGATACAACTATTTTATCAACTTGTGGATGATTCTCAAATTTTTCTAAGGTATGAATTATAATTGGTTTTCCTTCTACTTCTATAAATTGTTTTGGTATGTCTTCAGATTTCATACGAGACCCCACTCCACCTGCAAATATAACTGCTGAGATCATTTCCCTTCCCCCTTATATAATTATCTATTTTTATATTTTAAGAATTGAGTTAATTTATATAAAATGAATTTAATTAAAATCATTAATTATCATATCAAATAATCTTTGAGTACTATTTCCATCGCATTTTCCCATGTAATGCTTTGAGAATTCAACTATTTTTTCTTTATCAAAGTCATTATATTCATTTATCAATTCTTCATATAATTTTTTACCATCTTTAACTATTCTTCCTGGAATAGAATCAAGTGGTATATAAAACCCTCTTTTTTGTTTGTACTCTTCATAATCTGGCACAAATAAAATTAAAGGTTTACTTAATAATATATAATCAAAAATAACTGATGAATAATCAGTTATTAATATATCTATAATCGGCAATAATTCTTCTGTAGGTATATTAGTATTTGAAATATGATTTTTTGAGTCTAAATGAGGATGAACTTTAGTCAAAACGTACCACTCTTCTCCTAATTTTTCTTGTAACTCATCTATATAGTTCTTTCCTAATATAAAAGGATTATTAGCCTTTCCCCTAAATGTCGGCGCCCATAAAACTAATTTTTTCCCTATTGCATCTGGATGTTTTTTATAAAATAACTCATAACACTTTTGTTTGTATGAATCATCAAAAAATAAATCAGTTCTACTTAATCCAGTTGCTTTCACTACTCCCTTATTTAATTTCATTGCGCGTTCATATATTGGTATACAACATTCTTCACTTACAGTAACAATATCATAATTTTTAAAAACATTTCCCTTATAATAATTCGGTATATCATCATCTGTGTCATAAGCAAATTTTTTTAATATACCTCCTGCATGCCATAATTGTATAACTGTAGTATCTTTTCTTTTTTTACATGAAGATACAGGTAAAAAATTATCACAAATAAATACATATTTGGCTACAGCATATAATTTTATGAATTTAATCATTTCATAAATAACATTTATATAAGATTTAGATTGATAATCTGTATAACATTCTTCTATTTGAAAATCTGTATTATCAAATTTATCTTTCATCAATTTCATGCTATAAGGTATTTCTTGGTGATGTGCATCTGCAAAAACAACTAATTTATTATTAATAGGTTTTCTACTATATATCTTGTAAACTATCGGTAATAAAATATTTTGCACACACATTTTTATACATTGCCTCACAAAGAATTTTATATTCATATTTATTTTTTCCTTATTATACCATATTTTTACACTACTTTTTATGTTACCATATTCAAATTCTTCTTTCAATTATAAAACATTAAATTTGATGACATATGATTTAATATATTTGTAAAACAAAAATGAATATGTCTCATATGACATACTCATTTTTATAATATAGGCGAAAATAATCTACAAACTGATTCTTTTACTTTATTAATGATTTTTCTATTTTCAAATTTATTTTTTTCTAATTTTTCACTATTTAGTAAATCATTCATAAATTCATTTTTCATATCTTTTATAACTTCATCATCATATATAAAAGCATTCACTTCGAAATTTAGTTTAAAGCTTCTCAAATCCATATTGGCTGAACCTGTAGATGCCATGATGTCATCTATAATTATAACCTTAGAATGTAAAAATCCTTTATTGTATAAATAAACTTTCCCGCCAGCTTCCAAAATTTCTTGAAAATAAGAATATGATGCTGTATTTACAATCTTATGATCTGCAATTTTAGGAAATAAAATTATAAGTTCCACACCACTTAAAGCTGCACATTTTAATGCTTTTAGTAAACTTTCATCAGGAATAAAATATGGAGTTTCTATATATATAGATTTTTTAGCTTGACATATGGCATAAAAATAAGCATAATGCATAGACTCCCAATCTGAATCTGGACCGCTGGCAACAATTTGCATCATACAAATTCCTTTAGAATTTAATTTTGGAAATAATTTTTCCTTCAATAAAACTTCTTTTGTATTATAGTACCAATCTGTTAAAAATATCATTTGTAACATATATACAGAAGTTCCCTCTATTCGTATGTGAGTATCTCTCCAATATCCAAATTTTTTATTTTTGCCTATATATTCATCACCTATATTTATTCCACCTGTGTATCCTATTTTTCCATCTATGACAACAATCTTTCTGTGATTTCTATAATTAATTTGACCACCTACTGGTATGGCAATTTTACCTTTTAAATAGGGTACTATTTCTATTTTAGCTTCCTTCATTTCTTTAAAAAACTTTCTATGAAACCAAAATCTCCAGCAACCTACGTCATCATAAATTATTCTTATTTTTACACCTTCTCTTGCTTTTTTAATTAATTCCTTTTTTATTTTACAACCAATCTCACTATCTTTAATTATAAAATATTCTAAATGAATATGGTCCTTTGCATTTCTTATATCTTTTATTAAATTATAAAATTTTTCATTTCCATCTACATAAATTTCTATATTATTATTAATTGTAAATGGAAATATACCTGTATTAAGTAGTAAGCTAATTATCTTCAATACTCGAAAATCTTTATTTTCATAACCTGGCAATTTGCCTTCCTTTATCATAGAACTTTGACCCTTTGCCAGGTCCTTCATTTCATCTAAATTAAATAAAATATTTTCTTTTTTCATATTATCAGCCATTTTAGATGCCTTATTTATTTTAAGTTTCCTAATATTTCTTCCAAGTATTACATAAATAATTATTCCTACTACAGGAAATAACATAAAAATTAAAATCCATATTATTGTTTTTGATGGATCCCTATTTTCTAATATAAGTTTTATAGAAATAACTGCACTTAATATATAAGAAAGTAACAAAATAATTTTTAAAACCATATCATTATTTTCATCTCCTTGAGTTATCTACCTATTCCAAGCTCCCTTGCATAGTAGAATAAATATTGTTGTGCAAATCCTGCTAAATCTCCCCATTTGTCTAATGCAAATTTTCTTATTTTAGGCAGACTTAAATTTTCTTCTACATAAAATTCTTCCATAACCCTTTTTACCCAAACATCAACTGGGAATGTATCATATTTTTGCATTCCAAATAAAGCGATACAATCTGCCACCTTTGGACCTACGCCATTAAATTTAATTAATTCTTTTACGCATTCATCTGTACTTAATTTTCTATAAGATAACACATCTTCTTTATTTTCAGTTACGTAATCAACTGCGCTTTTTATATATTTATCTCTAAATCCAGTTTGACACGCTCTTATATCTTCCACAGATACATGACTCAATTCTTCTGGTGTTGGAAATGCATAATATTTTTTTCCTTTATATTCGCCTATGAATTTTCCATATCTTTCGGATAAATTATTTATTGCTCTTTGAATCATAGGTATTCTATTATTTGCAGAAATTATGAAAGATATAAGCATCTCCCATCCATCTTGTTGTAATATTCTTATCCCTGTACCAAATTCTGTTGCCTTTTCTAAATATTCATCCATAACTCTTAATTTATTTTTTATTTTAGTATAATCTCTTCCTAAATCAAAATAATCAAACCATAGATTTTCAAAGTCTTCCTTATTAGTATTATCAAAAATTATTAAATCATTTTCTTTTTTTACATTTATAACTCTACCTTGAACGACTCCTGTATATGAACCATCTTCTTGTCTTATCCATCTAAAACATTGCCCACAATCGAAAACATGTTGTGGTTCAAAATCGTCACTTATTCCTTCTATTATAATTTGGTTATTTTTTTCTATAACATTCATATTTAATATCCTTTCTAAATTAACTCTATATTTTATTATTTTTATATTTTATATAATCTATCCTAAATTTTTCAATCTAATATTTTACAATTATATCTTTTATTATATATACCTTATTTTTATCTTTTTACGCAAATTTGTATATTAAAAAAGTACCTAGATATGTTCATATCTAGGTACTTAAAATCATTACATTCCTAATTCTTTAAACTCTCTACTTCCTGGTTTAACTAATTCTTTTTTTCCTTCTTTACAAAGAGGACACTCATCAGCATCATGAACTTGTATATCTAATTTTATAGCACTATATATTGACATTCCTATATCTTGGCTAGTTCTGTTTGCTATACAAGCCACACCTATTACCTTGCCACCTAATTCTTCTAGGCATTTTTTTGTTTCTATAGTTGATTTTCCAGTTGTAACTACATCTTCAGCTATTATTATTTTTGCACCCGGTTTAACTTCAAAACCTCTTCTAAGTTGCATTACTCCATCTTTTCTTTCAGTAAATACAGCTTCTTTGTCTAATTGTCTTCCAAGTTCATATGAAACTATTACTCCACCCATTGCTGGACCTACAACTAAGTCTATATCTAAGTCTTTTATTTGTTCAACTACTGTACTTAATACTTCCTTTGCATATTTAGGATATCTTAAAACTTTTGCACATTGTACATATCTATTACTATGTTTTCCTGATGATAATAAGAAATGTCCTTCTAATAATGCATCACTCTTTTTTAATATTTCAACTACATCTACTTTACTCATTTATTTACTCCTCCGATTAATTAAATATATTTATTAAATTTTTCATTATTCTTAAATAATTCCTCTTATCTCATCAAGAGTTTTAATTTTTTCTTTTTTCATAAATTTTTCTATTCCATCTATTATTTCAAGACCTATTCTTGGATTTATAAAGTTCGCTGTACCAACTTGGATACAAGAAGAACCTGCCATTATAAATTCTATAGCATCAGTTGCATTTGTTATACCACCCATTCCCCACACTGGTATTTCTATATTTTTTGAAACTTCGTTTACCATTCTAAGAGCTATCGGCTTAATTGCTGGTCCTGATAATCCTGCATATATATTTTCAAATACAGGTTTTCTTTTATTTATATCTATGGCTAAAGCTTTAAATGTATTTACTAAAGATACACCATCAGAACCTTCTTCTTCACATACTCTTGCCATACCTACTATGTCTTCTGCATTAGGAGATAATTTTATTACAAGAGGTTTATCTACTACTTTTCTAACTTCCCTAATTACTTCTCTTGCAACTTCATTTTTTATACCAAAGGCCATTCCCCCAGCTTTAACATTTGGGCAAGATATATTTAATTCTATTACATCTACATCTTGACCTCTTAATAATTCAGCACCTTTTATATAGTCATCCAGTGTTCCACCACCAAGATTAACTATTCTTACTAAATCTAAATCAGAAAAGTAAGATAGCTCTTTATCTATAAATCCTTGCACACCTGGATTTTCTAAACCGACACTATTCATCATTCCCGACGGAGTCTCCCAAACTCTAATTCCTGTGTTTCCATCTTTTTTATTTAATGTAAGGCCTTTTGAGCTTATTCCACCTAATTTTTCTATATCATAAATTTCTCCATATTCTTTTCCAAATCCAAATGTTCCCGATGCCATTATTACTGGATTTTTAAAATTAAGATTTTTAAATTTTACATTTAAATTAGTCATTGAAAATCACATCCTCTCCCCTGAACACTGGACCATCTTTGCATGTTTTTTTATTACCAAATTTAGTTTTACAAGTACATACTAAACATGCTCCAACACCACAAGCCATATGATTTTCTAATGAAACAAATAATTTCGTATTAGTTTTTTCTACCATACTTACTAGTTTTTCCATCATAGGAGTTGGTCCACAAGTTAATATATAATCATATTTTTCTACATCTATAATATCTGTAACAAAAGTATTTCCAACTGCTACATTTACTTCATTACAGATTTCATTATACTTATCTATTAAAATAGACTCATTTCTAAAACCTAAATATGCATCACAATTTGGAATATTTTTTGCTACTAAATAAAGTGGTGCTACTCCTATTCCCCCACCTACTAAAGCAACCTTTCCCTCAACTTTTTCATATCCATTACCATAAGGACCTTCTAGTTTAATGCTTTCTGATGATTTTAATTTACTAAGTATTTTTGTCCCTTCTCCAACTACTTTATATAGAAAAGTTATACTATTTTCACTTATATCATGTATACTTATGGGTCTTGATAATAGCGGATAATTATCCCATGCTCTTAGCATATAAAACTGACCCATCTCTCCTTTAAACTTACCTTCTACTTCCATCAAGTACATTTCTTCACCAACATACTCATTCCTAATTACTTTGTACATTATTACTCCTCCATAAAATCTAGTTTACTTACATTTCCAATGATATGTTTTCTAACTTTCGCTTAATACATTAATCTATAAATTTTTATATATTTACACCTAGTAATTTCATAATCAAAGCCATTCTTACATACATTCCATAAGTAGCTTGTTTAAAATAAACTGCTCTTTTATCACTATCTATATCAGTAGATATTTCATTTGCTCTTGGCAATGGGTGCATAACTAACATTTTTTTATTTGCATGTTCCATTTTTTCTTTATCTAATATATAAGTATCTTTTAGTCTTTCATATTCTTCTTTATCTGCAAATCTTTCTTGCTGAACTCTTGTCATATAAAGCAAATCTAATTTATTTAAAGATTCATCTAATTTAGTAGTTTCATAATATGAATAACTTTTTATTTTTTCTTTTATATAGTTAGGCATTTTCAATTCTTCTGGTGATATAAATACAAACTTATTGTTTTCATATCTAATCATAGCCTTAACTAATGAATGAACTGTTCTTCCGTATTTTAAGTCTCCACAAAGTCCAATTGTATGATTATTTAAAGTTCCTTTTAGGGATTTTATAGTAAGTAAATCTGTAAGGGTTTGAGTTGGATGTTGATTTCCACCATCTCCTGCATTTATGAATGGTACACTCGTGTAATTAATTGCCTCTTCGGCAGCTCCTGCTATGGGATGTCTCATAACAATAACATCTACATATCCAGACACTACTCTCATAGTATCTGCCAATGATTCTCCTTTTGAGACTGAGGATGAATTTGGTTCCGAAAAACCTATAATTTCTCCCCCTAAGCGTTTCATAGCAGCTTCAAAACTTAATCTAGTTCTTGTCGATGGCTCATAAAATAAAGTTGCCATTAATTTTCCTTCACATACACGAGAATATGCTGATGGATTTTTCATAATCTCCTCAGCTAAATTGAGTATTTCATCTATTTCTCTAACAGAAAAGTCTTCTGGTTGGATTAAATTCCTTGATTTTAACATATTTTATTCCTCCTTTTTAGCCTCTCTGGACTAAATTTAAAAGCACTCATATCTCTTGTAGATTAACACTTTTATTTTTTTATGTCAACAAATTAAAATAATTTTAACAATATAAAAATATTTTTATTATAATTAAAAATGCAGAAGACATTTCTATCTTCTGCATTATCTATTATCAATATATATTTATCTAAAAAGTCTTCATTTAACTATATCCTATACTAAACCTTGAGCCATCATTGCATCAGCAACTTTTAAGAAACCTGCAATATTTGCACCAGCAACTAAATTATATCCAAATCCATAAGTTTGAGAAGCATTAGCACAAGCATCATGTATTCCAACCATTATGTCTTTTAATTGAGCATAAACTTGTTCTGGAGTAAATACAGTTTTACCAGAGTTTTGACCCATTTCTATACAAGAACAAGCAACTCCACCAGCATTAGCAGCTTTAGATGGCCCTACTATCACTCCACTATCTTGTAGGTATTTTATTGCTTCATTAGTTGAAGACATATTTGATCCTTCACATACAAATTTGCATCCATTTGCAACTATAGCTTTAGCATCTTCTATTAATATTTCATTTTGAGTTGCACATGGGATATATAAATCTGCTTTTACTTCCCAAGGTTTTTTACCTGCTACAAATTTAGATCCTGGGAATTTATCAGCATAAGGAGAACAAATATTTTTACCTGATGCTCTTAAATCAAGCATATAGTCAACTTTTTCTCCACTTACACCATTTGGATCATATATATATCCATCTGGTCCTGATATTGTTATTACTTTAGCTCCTAATTCATTTAATTTAGCTACAGTACCCCAAGCAACATTACCAAATCCTGATACAGCAACTTCTTTACCTGATAATTTTTCTCCATTAGCTTCTAACATTGCATTAGCAAAGAATACTATTCCATATCCAGTAGCTTCAGTTCTTCCTTGTAATCCACCATAAGAAAGTCCTTTACCAGTTAAAACACCTTCAAATCTATTTACCAATCTTTTATATTGACCAAACATATAACCAACTTCTCTAGCACCAACACCTAAGTCTCCTGCTGGAACGTCAGTTTCTGGACCTATATGTCTATATAACTCTGTCATAAATGCTTGACAGAATCTCATTATTTCTCCATCTGATTTACCATTAGGATCAAAATCTGATCCACCTTTTCCTCCACCTATTGGAAGACCTGTTAAACTATTTTTAAATATTTGTTCAAAACCTAGGAATTTTATTATACCTGGGTAAACGTTCGGTGCAAATCTCAAACCACCTTTATATGGTCCTATTGCACTATTAAATTGATATCTGTACCCTTTATTTACTTGTACTTTACCATTATCATCTGTCCAAACGACTCTAAAAGTTATACCTCTTTCAGGCTCTGTCAATCTTTCCAATATTGCAGCTTTTTCATATTCTGGATGCTTTTCCATTACAGGTATTAGTGAAGTTAAAACTTCTTCAACAGTCTGATGGAATTCTACTTCACCAGGATTTTTTTTCTTACAAAGTTCGATACAATCTTGTACGTAATTTGACATTGTTTAAAGCCCCCTTATTAATAAGTAAATTTAATTTCCTATTTTCATGTCGTTATTTAATTGTTATAATTTCTCTATTTTACTTCCTTACAATTGGATTGTAGCATATGAAAATCCCTATGTCCAATTGAATTTTTCTTTAATTTTTAATTGATTTTTTGTTTAATTAAACGGTTTTCAACTTGATTAATTAAACATTTTATAATCTTAATATTTATAATCTTATAATTTATTTTTTTATTGTTATGTTTGGTAAATTTTGCTACAATGAACTTAATCATATTATACAAAAGGAGGGGTATTAGTATGGCTTATAAAATAACTGATGATTGTGTAGCTTGTGGATCTTGTGCTGATGAATGTCCAAATGACGCTATAATATCTGGAGATGACAAATATGAAATAAACGCAGATGAATGTTTAGATTGTGGAACTTGTGCTGATGCATGTCCAAATGATGCTATAGTATCAGAATAATATGTACTTAGAAAACTATTTAAGGTAAGTAATTACCTTAAATAGTTTTTTTATGTATTTTAATCATTGTATTTTGTTGTAAACTTTTGCTATAATAGTCTTACATTATTATTTTACACAACAAGGAGGACCTATCAATGGCTTACAAAATAGGTGATGCTTGCATAAGCTGTGGTGCTTGTGCTGATGAATGTCCAGTAGAATGCATATCTGCTGGAGATGATATATATGTAATAAATCCAGATGAATGTATCGAATGTGGTGCATGTAACAGTGTTTGTCCTGTAGAAGCTCCACAACAAGACTAATAAAAAAGCTATTCAAATTTCTTAATTTGAATAGCTTTTTTATTATATTTATTCACATTCTTCATTCATTAAATATGATAATGTAAATAAACTTTCTGTTAAATTAACACTTTCTACTATAACATCTTTAGATACATTTAAATCCACAGGTGCAAAGTTCCAAATCCCCTTAACTCCTGATCCTACTAATCTATCTGCCAGTTGTTGCGCCCCATTTTTAGGAACACATAAAATACCAATTTCTATATTATTCTCTTTAACATATTCTTCTATTAAATCCGAGTCTAGTATTTCAAAATCCCTTATTTTTAATCCTATTACTTTAGGGTTAGCATCAAATAATGCCTTTATTTCAAATCCTGCATTTTTAAATCCACTATAATTTGCAATAGCTTGTCCTAAATTTCCCGCTCCAACAAGTACTGCGCTATATGATTTATTTAAACCTAGAATTTTTCCAATTTCATTATGTAAATCTTCTATATTATATCCGTATCCTTGTTGACCAAATCCACCAAAGTTGTTCAAATCTTGTCTAATTTGTGATGCAGTGAATCCAATTATATCACTTAATTCTTTAGAAGATATCCTTTGTATATCTTTACTTAATAAATCTCCTAAATATCTATAGTATTTAGGAAGCCTTCTTATAACAGCCATTGATATGTTTTTACTAGCCACTACCACACCCCCAGTATAATCATTTGCTTTTTTATTATCTTTTGTTAATACTATAACACTCTTGATTATATTATATCAAAACATTATAATTTTAGATAGTTCAAGGAGGTATAAAATTTATGATTGTTTTATCGTGCAACAATTTGTATAAAAGTTTTGGAATTGATTCCATATTAGAAAATATATGCTTTACAGTAAATGAAGGGGACAAAATTGGTATTATTGGTGTAAATGGTACAGGTAAAACTACCCTTATGAAAATAATATCTGGAGAATATGGATATGATGAAGGGGATATATATACTTCTAAAGATTGTGAAATCGGATATTTAGAGCAAAATACTAATTTCCATTCTAACAACACTATATTTGAAGAAGTTTTAGAGGTTTTTAAACCTTTAATAGATATGGAAATTTATTTAAGAGAATTAGAACATAAAATTGCTGAGGAAGGTAGCAAAAGTAATTCTACTATTTTAGAAAAACTTATGAATGATTATTCTCATCATTTAGAACTCTTTGCTGAAAAAAATGGATACGGATATAAATCAGAAGCAAAAGGTATTTTAAAAGGTTTAGGATTTAAAGATGAAGATATAGATAAACCAATTAGTATCTTGTCTGGTGGTGAAAAAACTAGAGTACTTTTAGGTAAACTTCTCCTAAAAAAACCTACTTTATTATTGCTAGATGAGCCTACTAACCATTTAGATGCTGATGCAATTGAATGGCTTGAGTTCTTCCTTAAACAATATAATGGAACTGTTATGTTAATCTCTCATGATAGATATTTCTTAGATCAAGTAGTTGGTAGAGTATTTGAAGTCCATAATAAAAAATTAAAATCTTATAATGGTAACTACTCTAAGTTCATTGAATTATCTAAAATTGAAAAAGAACTTGAATTAAAAAAATATGAAGATCAGCAAAAAGATTTAAAGAAACAAGAAGAATCAATAGAAAGATTAAAAGCTTATGGTAGAGAGAAACATTTAAAAAGAGCTCGTAGCAAGGAAAAAGCTTTAGATAAAGTAGAAGTATTAGATAAACCAGAAGCTTATAGAAAAAAAGCTAAAATTCAATTTAACCCAGCTGTTTCAAGTGGAAATGATGTTCTTCATGTTAATGAACTTTCAATGGCTTATGATGATAGAGTTTTATTCAAAGGAGTCAACTTTGATATTTATAGAGGCGAAAAAGTTGCTCTTATCGGACCTAATGGTGCTGGTAAATCAACTTTATTCAAAATATTAATGAATGAACTTACTCCTGTTTGTGGTGATTTTAAATTAGGTACTAATGTTAATATTTCTTATTTCCATCAAGAGCAAAAAACTCTTAATCTAGATAATACTATTATTGATGAAATTTGGGATACAAATGATAAATTAACGCAAACTGAAATAAGAAATATGCTTGGTTCTCTTTTATTTGAAGATGACGATGTATTTAAAAAGATTTCAACTTTAAGTGGTGGAGAAAGAGCTAGAATTGCCATATTAAAGCTAATTTTATCAAAAGCAAACTTCTTATTATTAGATGAGCCTACTAACCATTTAGATATAGATTCAAAAGAAGTCCTAGAAGAAGCTTTAGAAAATTATACAGGTACTATTTTTACAATTTCTCATGATAGATATTTCTTAAATACTGTAGTTGACAAAATATTAGTTTTAAATGAAAATGGTGTAACTGAATACCTTGGAAATTACGACTATTATATTAATAAAAAAAGAGAAACTGAAGAAATGGCTACTATAGTAGAAGTTGAGGAAAAGACTAAAACTCAAATCAAGGAAGAAAAAAGAAAAGAAAAAGAACAACGTGAAAAAGAAAAGAAAAATAGAAATAAAATTAAAAATATAGAAAAAGAAATTGAAGAAATCGAAGAAAAAATTGCTGAATTAGATAATCTTCTTTGCCAAGAAGATGTTTATTCTAATCCTGAAAAATCTATGGAAGTCAGCCAAGAAAAAACAAACTTTGAAGACAAGCTTTCATCTCTTTATGAAGCTTGGGAAGAATTAGTATAAAACTTCACTAAAAAAAGCAAGAATAAGAGTAAATTAATACTCAAATTCTTGCTTTTTATTTAATTTATTTTACAGCTGCAACAACTGACATTTCTACTAATAATTGTTCTCTTGCCATTTTAGCTTCCACACATGCTCTAGCTGGCTCATGTCCATCTACTACCCAAGCATCGTAAACTGAGTTCATATCAGCAAAATCTTTCATATCTTTTACATATACAGTTATAGATAATATATGCTCTTTATCTGAACCATATTGATTTAATAAATCTTCAATTTTTGCTAAGACACCGGCTGTTTGCTCTTTTATATCTCCTTCTCCACAAGTTTGACCACATAAGTAAATTGTATTATTAAATACAACTGCTTTACTCATTCTTCCATTTCCTTCGTATCTTTGAATACTCATACTAAAAATGTCCTCCTACTTATATTACATCTATTTTTAAGTTTGGTACTGCATTTAGAGACATATCATCTCTTTTACCATTTATAAAATTATAATATCCTGCACATCCTATCATCGCTGCATTATCTGTACATAATGATAAAGATGGGTATTTAATTTCTATATTATGTTCTTTTGCCATTTCACTTATTTTTTCTCTAAGTGCTGAGTTAGCTGCAACCCCTCCAGATAATGCTATAGTTTTATAATTTTTTTCTAAAGCTGCTTTTACAGCTTTTGTAGCAAGAACTTCAACAACAGCCTCTTGGAATGATGCTGCCACATCTTCTACTACTATTTCTTTATTTTTCATTTTTTGTCCATTCAAATAGTTAAGCACTGCTGATTTTAATCCACTGAAACTAAAATCATAAGAATCATCTATATAAGCTCTTGGAAAATCAATAGCATTTTTATCTCCTATTTTGGCAAGCTTGTCTATTATTGGTCCACCAGGATATCCAAGCCCCATAGCTCTTGCTATTTTATCAAAAGCTTCTCCAGATGCATCATCTCTTGTTCTTCCTAAAATTTCATAACTATTATAATTTTTTACTTCTACTAAGTGAGTATGACCTCCTGATACAACTAATGTTATAAAAGGTGGTTTTAAATCTTTATGCTCAATATAATTCGCACAAATATGCCCTTGCATATGATTAACACCAACAAGTGGCTTGTTTAATGAAAACGCCAATGCTTTTGCATAAGAAAGTCCCACAAGTAAAGCTCCCACAAGTCCTGGACCATATGTAACAGATATATGATCTATATCTTCTAATTTTATATTTGCTTCATCTATAGCTTCTTGGAATACTGCATCAATATTTTCTATATGTTTTCTAGAAGCAACTTCTGGCACTACTCCTCCAAATTTTTTATGTAATTCTATTTGAGTCGATACCACATTTGCCAATACTTCTCTACCGTTTCTAAGAATGGCAACTGCTGTTTCATCACAACTACTTTCCATAGATAATGTTATTATATCTTTCATTTATTTACACCTCTTTTAACTGGTTCCACATTATGATGGCATCTTCTTTATTATCGCTATAATATTCTTTTCTGATACCAGCCATTTTAAATCCATATTTTCTGTATAAATTTTGTGCTACTGTATTTGAAGTTCTAACTTCTAAAGTCATGGCTACTAAATTATTTTCCTTGCATAATTTAACCATTTCATCTACAAGTTTATCTCCTATTTTTCTTTCCCTGTAATCACTATGTACAGCTACATTTGTAATATGACCTTCATCTACTACAAACCAAACACCTACATAACCAACAATTTGATTATCAATTTCTGCCACTAAATATCTAGCTAAATCATTTTTTAATTCTTTTCTAATTGAATCTTTTGACCAAGGATCAGTAAAACAATTTTCTTCAACTTTATAAACTGCATCAACATCATCTTTAGTCATATGTCTTATTATCAGATTATTTTCCATCTTTTAACCTCTTTTGCTTTTCTTCATATTGTTCTTCAGCTTGAGATTTTCTAATATACATTGGGTTTATATTGTAACAATTATAAACTTGATCATTTGCTAACATCTTATCTCTCGCAACGAAACATAAGGTACTTGCTTTTGTTATATTATTGGCTGGTGATGGTATTGTAATATTTGAAATTTCTTCTATTTTTTCTTTATATTTGTAAACAGCTTCTCCAACTAATACCCAATCTTCATTACTAGATGATATTTCTTCTAATAACTCATCTATAGCTTTAATACTAATTTCCTCTAACTCTGTAATTTTATAGTCTTTTAATATGTATTTATTCATATAAACTTGATTTCTTTGTGCATCTAATATAGAGCATATATTTCTATTGCATAAGTCCATATTTGCTCCTAATATCTCAAGGGAATTAACTCCTATAAGAGGTATATTATTCACATGAGCCATAGCTTTTGCAGTTGCCATACCTATTCTAAGTCCTGTAAAAGAACCTGGTCCTACGCATATAGCTATTGCATCTATTTCCTTAATATCTAAATCACTAAGCTTTAACATATTTTCTATCATAGGCATTAATTTTTGAGAATGAGTTTTTTTAGTATTTATAGTATATTCACAAATTAATTTATCATCTTCTAAAACTGCCACATTGGCAGCCATTGTAGAAGTATCTATTCCTAATATCTTCATTATTTAGTCAACTCCTCAACTATTTCTTCGTATTTTTGTCCAAATGGTGTTAAAATCATTTCTCTTCCAGTTTCTTTGTATAATAGTTCTATTTTTAGATATTCCTCTGGTAAAATATCTTCTATGATATTTGCCCATTCTATTATACAAACACCTTGTGAATCTATATATTCATCAAATCCGATATCATACATTTCTTCACTACATCCGATTCTATAAACATCAAAATGATATAGAGGCATACGACCTTCATATTCATTTACTATGGTAAATGTTGGACTTGTAATATAATCATCTACATCTAAAGATCTAGCTAAACTTTGTGTCATCGTAGTTTTTCCCGCACCTAAATCTCCTATTAAACAAATTACACTTCCAGGAAAAAGTAATTTACCAAGCTTTTCACCTATTTCTCTTGTTTTCTCTTCTTTATCTAAATAAATTTTTTTCATTTTATATCACCATTAAAATCCTTTATTTATGTTTCTTTGATTTTTATCTTACTTATTATTATTGTCAATTCAATATATTTTTTAGTCATTTCTTCATTACGCAACTAGATATTATTATATAATAACCTTCATTTATAATAAAGACTTTCCATACATATCATTAAATTCTATTAATATTTACATAAATTTTATAAAAATATGCAAAACTATGTAATATAAACTGGAAGGAGATACAAAATGATTATTCATGGTGACGTTGCATTTATGATTGTGTCTACAGTCCTAGTTTTAATTATGACTCCTGGACTGGCAATTTTTTATGGTGGATTAGTTGAAAGAAAAAATTCTTTAACTATTATGTATCAATCTTTTATATCATTAGGTATTGTTACAATACTTTGGATATTTTGTGGATTTAGTTTAGTTTTTGGTACTGATATTGGAGGTGTTATAGGCAATCCATTAGACTATTTTTTATTTAATGATATAACTTTTTTCACAAATCTCAAATATGGTCCTGATATACCATTTATAATGTTTTTTATGTATCAGTTAATGTTTGCTATTATAACAGCACCTTTAATGACTGGTGCTTATGCTAATAGACTTAACATGATGGGATGGATTAAAATAGTTATTTTATGGATGATACTAGTTTATTTCCCTGTGGCACATTGGGTCTGGGGTGGTGGATTCCTTGCTAAGTTAGGATTTGTTGACTATGCTGGTGGTACTGTAATTCATATAACATCTGGTTTTGGTTGTTTAGGTGGATTAGCATATTTAGGAAGGAGGGCTTATCCAAATGAAAAAGGTCCTTTCCATTTAGGATTTGTTGTTATCGGAGCTGCTATTTTACTTTTTGGTTGGTTTGGATTTAATGCAGGTGGATCTCTAGCTGCTGCTGAAACAGCTGCTATAGTTTTTACAAATACAGCTATGGCTGCTTCTTCAAGTATGATTGTTTGGACTATCTTATATTATATCAAAAATAAAACTTTTTCATTTTTAGAGTTAATAGTAGGCACTGTGGCAGGATTAGCAACAGTTACTCCTGCATCAGGGTATATAACTCCAATTAGCGCTTTTGTTATCGGTGCTATCGCTGGACTTGTTTGTTTCTATTGTGTTGAATTTGAACATAAATGGAAACGACTTGATGATGCCTTAGATGTTTGGGGTGTTCATGGTATGGGTGGATTTATAGGTACCCTTTGTATAGGTATATTTGCAAATCCTATCGTAAATAGAATTACACCTGGTATAGATCAATTTCTAATTCAGTTAATGGGAAGTGTATTAGTTATTGTTTATTCTATAATTGTAACTTATATAGTATTTTGGATATCAGATAAAATAGGTTCCATATTTGTAAGTCCTGAAATACAACAATCAGGTTTGGACAAAGCTTTCTTCGGTGAAAGTTTTAGTGATTATGAATAAAAAAGAGAGCTTAAAAGCTCTCTTTTTTATTCATATAAAATTTATTATATATAACTAAATATTATTTAGTTAGTACTTTTTCCACCTTTTTAAATAGTGGTAATGTCACTATTGTCATTATCAATGCTTTTAATATATTAAATGGTGCTATCATCCATATTACAAATGTAAATAAGTCTGTCACTTTTGGATTTAATACTGTTCCCATTTGAATTATTGCATCTAAAGGCATACCATAAACTGTTGCATATAAAGGCATCATAATATAATAATTCATTATACACCCCATAATCGTCATGGTTACAATACCTAATAATCCGCCAATTATCACACCATTAGTGTTCTTTAATTTTTTATAAAAGAAACATATAATCAATACATAAGAACCACCAATTACTATATTTGCAAATTCTCCAACTCCACCAGTTGTAGTTGCTGTAATTCCTTGAAGAAAGTTTTTAATTATAACTATAGCTAATCCTGCCATAGGTCCTAATGACATCCCACCAAATATTGCTGGTATATCAGATAAGTCTATTTTTAAAAATGACGGAAATATTGGTAATGGTACTGATATAAACATAAGTACATAAGCTATTGCTGATAATATACCCACCTTTGCTATAGTTTTAGTAGATAATAATTTTGGTTTTCTAACTGTATTTTGCATAATATAACCTCCAAATTTTAAATATTTTCATTGGGAAATTAAAAAAACTCGAAGACTTCAACCTTCGAGTTTTATGAATATTCAAAACGGATTATGCTATATATCATAATTCTCTTCTCTCATCCAGACTATACTGTCGGCTTTGGAATCTCACCAAATCATGCTACATTTAGTAGCTCGCGGGCTATAACCGCCGGTAGGGAATCTCACCCTGCCCCGAAGATCTTCTGTTTTTTTAATTTCTCTTTACAATATACATAATAATTCAGTTAATATATTATGTCAATATAGTCTTTATTTTAACAAAATAAAGCTATATATTTATATTAAATTTTTATTTTTATATACTATTTTTCCATCTATTATTGTATATAATACATGACTATTTATTTCAAAAGGATTATTATCCCATATTACTATATCCGCATCTTTTCCAACTTCAATTGACCCAACTCTATCTTCAATTCCTAATACTTTGGCCGGATTTATTGTTATTGCTTCCAATGCTTTTTCTTGTTTCATGCCATATTTAATTGCTATACCAGCACATATAGGTAAATATTGAATAGGTATAACTGGATGGTCTGTCATTAAACAAATATCTGATCCAGAATTTGATAATATGCCTGCTGTTTCAAAAGTTAAGTTTCGAAGTTCAATTTTTGATCTTTCAGTCATTGATGGTCCAACTATCATTGGATATCCTTCATCAATTAATTCATCAACAACTAAATGCCCTTCTGTGCAGTGATCTAATGTTAATTTTAAATTAAATTCTTTTGCTATTCTTATTGCTGTAAACATATCATCTGCCCTATGTGCATGTGCTTTTAAAGGTATTTCTCTTTTTAATACAGGTATTAAGCTTTCATATTTAATATCATACTCTGGCTTATTTTCACCATCTTCTTCAAATTCACTTTTTTCAATTTGATCTAAATATTCTTTAGCCTTCTTTAAATTTTCTCTAATTAATGCAGCTATTGCCATCCTTGTTTGTGGTGTTTTATCATCATTTCCATAAACACCTTTAGGATTTTCTCCAAAAGCTATTTTAGCCGCTACTGGATTTTTTATTATCATTTTATCTATACGTTTACCAAAAGTTTTTATGGCTATACATTGTCCCCCCATAACATTAGCACTTCCTGGTGTTGTACAAACTGATGTAATTCCACCTTCAACTGCTTCTGTAAAATTTCTATCCATTGGATTTATTCCATCAATAGGATTTAAATGAGGAGTTACAGGATCTGTTTGTTCATTACCATCAGCTCCTTCTGCTCCCATTCCATCTTCCCAAAGACCTAAATGTGTATGAGCATCTATAAAACCAGGAAGTACTAAACATCCCTTTGCATCAATTACTGTTGCATCTAAAGGAGCTACAATTTCATTACCTATTTCAATTATTTTTTTATTTTCTATAAGAATATTGCTATTTATTATTCCTTTTGTAACTGTATTTACTGTACCATTTTTTATGAATATCACTGATTCCCCTCCATTATTAAATTTTCATAGATAAAGAAACTCTTTGTTTTTCTAAATCTATTCCAATTACTTTAACATCTATTATATCCCCTACTGAGCAAATTTCCATAGGATCTTTTACAAACTTATTACTAATTTGTGATTTATGAACTAATCCATCATTTTTTATTCCTATATCAACAAATACTCCAAAATCTACAACATTTCTTACCGTTCCTTTTAATGTCATGCCTTCTTTTATGTCTTCTATTTTTAATACATCTGTTCTAAGTATAGGTTTCATTCCATCTTCTTCTCTAGGATCTCTTCCCGGTTTTTTAATTTCTAATATTATATCTTTTAAAGTGACTTCACCTACATTAAGTTTTTCACTTAGATTTTTTAAACCTATATTTTCTATTCTTTCATCTATATCAGATATATTTTTGTTTTTTACATCATCTAAAGAATACCCCAAAATTTCTAACATTTTTTTGCAAATATCATAACTTTCTGGATGAACTCCCGTATTATCAAGTGGATTTTTCCCATTTTCTATTCTCATAAATCCAGCACATTGTACAAATGCTGAAGGTCCTAATCTTTTTACTTTTTTAAGTTCATTTCTAGATTTAAATGGTCCATTTTCTTCTCTGTAAACAATTATATTTTTAGCTACAGTTTTACTCACTCCTGCTATATGTTCAAGTAGTGAATGAGATGCTGTATTTAAATCAAGTCCTACTTTATTTACAGAGTCTTCAACTACACCATCTAAAACTTCTTTTAATCTTTTTTTATTTAAATCATGTTGATATTGACCAACACCTATACTTTCTGGATCTATTTTTACAAGTTCTGCCAAAGGATCTTGAAGTCTTCTTCCTATGGAAATTGCACCTCTAATAGATACATTTATATCTGGATGCTCTTCTGCTGCCAATTCTGATGCTGAATAAATTGATGCTCCTGCTTCATTAACAATAATATATTGAGTATTTACACCTAACTCTTTTATTAATTCAGAAATTAAAGTTTCTGATTCCCTAGATGCAGTTCCATTACCAATTGCTATAACATCTATTTTATAAGTTTCTATTAATTTCTTTAAAATCTTTTTAGCTTGTTCAGTTTTACTTTGTGGTTTATGTGGATATACTATCGCTTCATCTAAAAATTTACCACTTGCATCTACAACTGCTATTTTACATCCATTAACATATCCTGGGTCAAATCCCATTACTACTTTTCCTTTTAGTGGTGGCTGTAAAAGTAGATTTTTTATATTTTCACCAAATACATTAATTGCTCTTTCTTGTGCTAATTCAGTTAGATGATTTCTAACTTCTCTTTCTATCGCAGGGAAAATAAGTCTTTTATAGGCATCTTCTATGGCTGCAACTAATATATCTTTGTTTTTAAAGTTATCCTTATTTATATATTGATTTTCTATGTATTTTAACATTCTATCATTATCTATTTCTAACTTAACTTTTAAAAATTCTTCTTTTTCTCCTCTGTTTATAGCAAGAACTCTGTGTGAAGCCATATTACTTACTCTTTCACTAAAATCATAATACATGTCATAAACAGATTTTTCATCTTTAGCATTTTTAGTTACTATAACACCATATTTTAAAGCATTTTCTCTTATATATTTTCTAATTTGAGCATTATCCGAAATTATCTCAGCAATTATATCGTTAGCTCCTTTAAGGGCATCTTCTACTGATAAAATATTTTTTTCTTCATTTATAAATTGTTCTGCTTCTTTATTTATATCATAAATATTTTTATCTAAAATTAATAAAGCTAAGTTTTCTAAACCTTTTTCTTTAGCTATAGTGGCTCTTGTTCTTTTCTTTTGTTTAAAAGGAGCATAAATATCTTCAACTTCTTGAAGTGTATTGGCTTTAGCTAAATTTTTAATTATTTCATCTGTTAATTTCCCCTGTTCACCTATTATTCTTTGAACATCTTCTTTTCTAGATTGCAAATTTCTTAAATAATTTAATCTATCATTGAATTGTCTTAAAATTATATCACTCATTTCACCAGTCATTTCTTTTCTATATCTAGCAATGAATGGTATAGTATTTCCCTCATCTATTAACTTTATAACATTTTCAATTTGCTCATTTTTTAGATTAAATTCACCTTTTAAAATTTCATTAATATTCAATTTGAACCTTCTTTCTAAAAATAAGGCTCAAGAATAAAATTCTTAAGCCCTATGTTTTTATTATTTATTAATTTTGTTCATTTTTAAATACTCATTTATAAATAAATCTATATTTCCGTCTAACACACTATCTACATTTCCTACTTCACAATTTGTTCTGTGATCTTTTACTAATTTATAAGGTTGAAAAACATAGGATCTAATTTGGCTACCCCAAGTAATTTGAGAATATTTACCTTGTATATCTTCTATTCTTTCTTTTTGTTCTAACTCTTTTAAATGAATTAGCTTTCCTTTTAGCATTTTCATAGCTGTCTCTCTATTCATTAATTGAGATCTTTCATTTTGACACTGAACAGTTACTCCTGTAGGTATATGAGTTATTCTAACAGCAGAATCTGTTGTATTTACATGCTGACCTCCAGCTCCAGAAGCTCTATATGTGTCTATTTTTAAATCTGATGGATTTATTTGTACATCAATATCATCATCTAGTTCTGGTATAATATCTACTGAAACAAATGAAGTATGTCTTTTCCCTGATGTATCATAAGGAGATATTCTTACAATCCTATGAACTCCTTTTTCGCTTTTTAAGTAACCATAAGCATTTAACCCCTCAATAGACAAGGTAACACTCTTTATTCCAGCCTCAGTATCAGGTAAGTAATCTAAAGTTTTTACTTTATATCCTTTATTATTTGCCCATCTAGTATACATTCTCAGAAGGATTTGTGCACAATCTTGTGCATCTAATCCTCCTGTTCCTGCATTAATTGAAAGTATAGCGTTATTTTTATCATATTCGCCACCTAATAAAGTTTTTATTCTTACTTTATCTAGATTATATTGCATTTTTTCAATAGATAATTCTATATCTTTTTCAAGAGAATCATCATCTTCTTCTATGGCCATTTCAAGTAATAACTCTATTTCCTCTAAATCATTTTTTAACATCTCATATTCTTCTATAGTATCTTTTATAGATTTATTTTTTTGCAATACTTTTTGAGCTTTTTCATTATCATTCCAAAACTCTGGGTCTTCAATTTGTCTTTCTAAATATTCTAATTCTTCATTTAACTTAACTAAGTCAAAGAGAAACCCTCAAATCCTCTAAATTTACAGACATAACTTGTATTTGTTGTCTGTATTCTTGTTCATTTAACATTTAAATCCTCCAAACTATTTTCCGCAACAATGTTTGAATTTCTTACCACTTCCACATGGACAAGGTTCGTTTCTGCCTACAGTTCTTTCTTTTACTACTGGAGAGTTATCAGCTAAATCACTTGGTGATGCTAATGTATCTACATCTACTACTGATTTTCTTTCCTTTGGCTGTTGTTCAATAGTTATATTAAATAAATATCTTACTGTATCTTCTTGAATATGTTTAATCATATCATCAAACATATCGAATCCTTCCATTTTGTATGCGATAACTGGATCTTGTTGTCCTAGAGCACGAAGACCTATCCCTTGACGTAATTGGTCCATAGCATCTATGTGGTCTATCCAGTGATTATCAACACATTGAAGAAGTATTATTCTTTCAACTTCTCTCATTCTATCAGAGCCTATTATTTCTTCTTTTTCTCTGTATATATCATGAGCCGTTTCATATATTTTATTGCTTAATTCTTGTGATTTTAATTCTTTTAATTCTTCACCTTCTAAGCTTTCTTTTGGCATAAATAATCCATACAAGTATGATTTTAAGTTTTCTAACTCAACACCATTATCTCCAACATAAGCAGCAACTGCATCACTTATGATATCTTTTATCATACTTTGAATTTGCTCATTTATATCTTCGCCTTCTAACACTCTTCCTCTTTCATCATATATAACTTGTCTTTGTTTATTCATAACATCGTCATATTGAAGTACGTGTTT
>ERZ827363.696-NODE-696-length-35689-cov-7.351406_pt1 | contig 35689 bp, 27 predicted proteins | sample MGYA00519776_ERZ827363 | MGnify/ENA primary metagenome ERZ827363 (study PRJEB31778, sample SAMEA3449288) | human gut metagenome | biome: human gut; feature: human-associated habitat; material: faeces | place: United Kingdom | collected 2010/2012 ... | reverse complement strand
CTGTCTCAATCTCCGGCATCCTCTCCTTCAAAAATCTTATGCAATAATTAATGACATCAGATAAAATGGAGTTGTATCCGTTACCTCTTCCGGAAGAATTGTTATATCTACCGTATGAATTTTCTTTTCTCCATGGTGCAATACTTTCTCAAGGTACAAACAATCTCCCCAGTCCTCATCGAAATTCCCATCCAAAAGGATAGATTTTTCTTTATCACCATCTAACACAAGCTCTGCTCTTGCTGCAGGAAGCTGTATTGTTTTTCTATACTGCACTGCAATGCAGGAAGCAGTCACCTCAAAACGAATAGAATCCCCGGCTTTTTTTCCGATCCATCCATTTTTAAAATGATCAAGATGTCCTGTTTTCTCTTCCGTATCTGCATGAAATCCGCAAAGTTTTGGTGAAATTTCACGGATTGTCAGGCGTTTTGCATTCTCGTATGCATTCTCCGTCATTGCCTTCGGAAAAACAGGTTCTTTTTCCTCAACTTCTAATTCTGCTTTCACGCTTTCAAGGAATTTTTCAATTTCTTCTGCAACAAGTTTGTGTCCTTTATCATTTGGATGAAGTCCATCTGGTGTAAGTTCTTCCCTTATATATTCACCAGCCTTCATTCGCTGATAAATCGTATCTCTTACACTCACATGTGGCACCTGATACCAGTTTCCAACTTCGTTATGATATTCCTGCGCATTCAGACCAGTATCATAAAAAACATTATTCAAAAGAACCACTGCCGGTTTTGAATCCCAGCTTAACAGTTTTCTGACAACTCCTTCATACGTTTCCTGGAAAAATATGTCTGCCTCATCATTTACACTAAAATCAACAACTACAAAATCTGGTTGATACATTAATACATCTGTCACTACTCTGGAAACTCCGTAATGAGAAGTTGTTCCGCCGATTCCTCCATTCACATAATGAACGTTTGCTTTTGGGAACGTCTGCTTCCACCACGTAAACACACGATAAGCATACGTATTCTCCATTGTTGTCGCAAGACTTCCCTGTGTGATCGATCCACCTAAAAATCCAATCGTAAGTTCTTCTCCTGCCTCAGCTCTTTTCATGCAATCTTTCAGTCTTTTTAAATTTACATCTTTCATTTGTTTTTCCTCCAGTCTGTTTTTCACCAGTTATCTGTTCTTTTTCGCATCTGCATTTTCTCCAATTATATGAGTTAAACGACAAATGAGACATATTTCAGATACATTTTACTGGCTTTTTCGTGCCTTCCATTTGATGGAAATACAAGTAACAGTTGTAAACAATTCCCTGTACATTCGCCATGGATGGGATTCCAAATGTCTGATTTCCATATTTGAAGTTTACATTCGGGTATAGTTTCTGGAACTCTTCTACATACTCTTTGAACTTTGTATCCACGACGTCTGTCTTATGAGTAAGGAACTTCAGGTCTGCTTTAATATCTGTGTAATCCTTTCTGACCTCGATCTGGTCAAAAGTCACATCAATCTTTGTTGCTTCAACCTTTTTCCCGCTACTTCCGCATCCAGCCATTGTTATAACCATTGCTACTGCCATTGAGGCTGCGATCACTTTACTTGCAACTTTACATTTCATGTTTTTTCTCCTGCTTTGTTGCTTTTTAAGCTGATTTAATTCTAGCATTAGCTTCATTTGTTCTCAATATTAAGTTCTATATTTGCTTATTTTCTACACCATGCACAGTTTTACGCATTGAGTTTTGTGGATTTTTCCTTTATTGTAAATGGCTTTATCACGTTTTTATGCGATTAATTTAAGTTTAATCAGTTTAATTTTAAGTTATGCTCTAATTTGATATAGCCTGTATCATATCGCATATCTTATACAATACTTTTTAATATTTAAACCTTTTTCTTCATTTTCCTGTCCCAATGCCTCAAGCATTGTCACGCTTTGACTTTTCGATGCAGCATACGCGACTTTCTGATACATGCTCCAGTAAAAAGAAACTCCAAGTTCCAGGCATTGTTCTGATACAATCACACCGATCGTAAACCCCTGCCTTTTATTCGTATATTTTTCAGATCATACCCAAGTTCTTTTGCTTTTGCTACCACCTGGCTCCTAACTTCTTCACTTACCCCTTTTCTTCCTGCAAGTGCATTCGAGACAGTAACTGTACTCACATTCAATGCCTCGGGTATGTCTTTTAATTTTACATTTCCCATTTTCTTCACCTGTCTCAATTTCTATTTTCTTTTACCGTGTTTCCCTGGATCACCCTGCCTTCCACGATTCGAATTCCTTTCGGATGCGCGTCTCCTTCGATTCGTTTTATGTTTCCTTAATCCGGCTGCGAAGCTCTTCACCAACCCCTTTCCTGTCATTTAATGCGTTTGATACAGCTACAACACTTGATCCCACTGCCTCTGCAATCTGTTCCAGACGGACCTTCTTTCTTCGTCCCACGTTCTTTCCTGCTTTCTGTCACTTATCTATTAGTTCCTCTATGACGTTATTAACATCTAAGATTACGTTAATATGATAGCAAATAACTGTCAACTTAATTTAAGCTATTTTTTTGCTAAATTTGAGATTAAGTTAAAAAGCTATGAAAAAGCAGGCAAATATCCTGCTTCCTCATAGCTTTCTTCATTTCATCATATACAGCATTCACGAGAAATCTGTAATTTGTTCCGTAAGAATCCAATAGGCAGTTGGCCGATTTTTTCTTTTATGCGAAATGGAAACGGAACGTATAGCTATATCTTCCCTTGCATACGCGATATTCCGGATGGATGTTTTTCGTCCAGCCAGTATCTCCGCCAAGGCCTGCGTGTGCTGCATCCAGGATCAGCCAGGTTCCTGTCGTCTGCTCCGGAAGTTCTTCCTTATATGCGGCTTTTCGATATTCTGCCATAGAATATGGAAGCGCACTGAAATGGAAATCATCACTGCCTACAATCTGAACGGTATGTGTTCCATCTGAAAGAACGGCAAATCGCGTATCCTCATGGCCACCGCATTCGCAAGGTACTACAAACGGAACGTGCTGTTCTGCTACAGAAGATGTATAAAGTCCAATCAGTGCTGCGTCTTTTCGGTCTGCATACGTCTCCCAGGGACCTTTTCCATACCAGCTGAGCGTATCAAACGCTGCAGGAAGGCAGAACGACTGTCCGACTCTTGCGATGGTCTCAAGGCCGCTGTTGTTTGTTACTTCGTTTTTCAGCTCCATTCCCTCACTGCCGATGCGATACAGAGTATGAGCGGTAAAGAGTACTGCGTTGTCCGGCTCCGCGGTATAGGAAGCCTGCACTTCAAGAAGCACCTGATTTCCGGCACTGACAGCCGATACTGACTGTACTTCCTTTTTCAGACGATCCAGACCTTCCGCGCGCCAGATATCATCGTAATCACTTTCATGGGTTCCCTCATCAATACCGGTTGGGGCACGATAAAATTCATCTTTTCCGCCGGTCATAAAAGAAACGCTCTTTGCCTGATATCTGGTAAATTCACCTGTCTTTTTATCAAAGATAATTTCGGTCTCTTCGCCGGTGATGCGAACATGATTTTCATCCTCCGCTACGGTCAGTGGTTTCTCCACAATCGTTTTCTCGTCTGCCAGATAAACACCTGTAGTAACCGGAATCTGACGGCGGTATAGTTCTGTTCCCGCCGGTGCATAGAAGGTATCTTGGGCAAGCTCAACGTAATAATTTACATACGCCTCGCCATGCAGTTTCGCCGGAAGCTCCGGAAGCGGAAGCGTCTCTGTTGTTCCGGCTGCCGTGTAAAATGCCGGATAGCTGCCTTTGGCAAGCGTTTCGCCGTTCTGCACAATTTCATAACGCACCTGCAGATGAGAAAGATCGAGGGTATGGTAGCGGTTGGCCAGCACCCATATAGTTTCGCCGGTATATGGATTTTTCACCTGCTCAATCGTAACCGGGGACTGGCCGTTTCTCACCTCATAGGCGCCCGGTTTATAGGAAAGATCGGCAAAGACAACACCATTCAGACACATATCCGGAACCGGATCGGTCACATCCTCTCCGAACGCTCCGCCGTAGCCGTATTTGATATTTCCGTCCTCCTCGTGGATCGCAATCGCCTTGTCCGCGAAATCCCAGATAAAGCCGCCCTGGAAACGCGGGTATTTATTGACATAGTCCCAGAACTCCTTGAAGTTTCCGTTGCTGTTGCTCTTTGCATACGCATATTCGCACATGATGAACGGGCGGAGATCGGAATCGTCTGCCATCACATCCTCAAGCCAGCTCATCGTCGGATACATTGGGCAGATAACGTCGGAAATATTATTCTTCGGGTTGCCGGACTCATACTGAACGTATCTTGTCTTGTCGTATTCGCGGATCCAGCCGTGCATCGCGGCATGATTCGCCCCGGCACCGGATTCATTTCCAAGGGACCACAAGACGATGGAAGGATGGTTTTTATCACGCAGTACCATACGGGTTGCACGCTCCAGATAAGCGGCTGTCCACTCAGCGGATGCACTGAGCTGTCCGCCGTAACCGTGCGTCTCAAGATTTGTCTCATCGACAAGGTAAATGCCGAGCTCGTCACACAGATCATACCATTTCACGGAATTCGGATAATGGCTGGTACGAACAGCGTTGAAATTCAGGCGTTTCATCACAGCAATTTCTTTTCGCATCTGCTCCTCAGAAACGGTACGTCCCGTCTCGGCGCAAAAATCGTGGCGGTCAACACCTCGGATCACAAGGCGTTTGCCATTCAGGGTCAGAACACCGCGGCTGTTGATTTCCACCTGACGGAAGCCGACCTTGCAGCTCTCGATATCAACCGTCTCATTCTCTTTGTTCTGCAGCTCGACAACGAGGGTGTAAAGTGTCGGAGTCTCTGCAGTCCAGAGTGCCGGGTTCTCTACCGGAGCAGTAACGGTTGCGATGAATTTCGGCATCAGATAGAAGCCGCACTCAGCAAACGTTCTCGAAGCCATCTCGGTTACTTTGTTCTGTTCTTCGTCATACAGCGTCACTTTGGCATGATACTCGCCGTACAGCGGTTTGGAGTTGTCCGGCCAGATCGTGACAGAGAGGGTAGCTTTCGTGTAATCCGGGTGTGTGAACAGTGTCTCTGCCTTGTAGTCCAGGATGTGCTGCACCGGTTTCGATACGAGGCGGACATCGCGGTAGATACCGGACAGATGCCAGTAATCCTGATCTTCCAGGTAAGTACCGTCACAGTAGCGCATTACCTGTACGGCGAGGGTGTTCGTTCCCTCCTGCACATATTCGGTGATGTCAAATTCCGCGTTCACTTTGCTGTCCTGGGAATACCCCACCTGTTTTCCGTTGACCCAGAGATAGAAGCAGGACTCCACACCGCCGAAATCGATGAGAAGCTGTCGGCCGATATAGTCTGTTGGAACCTCAAAGGTTCTGAAATAGCAGCCAGTCAGATTTTTCTCCGGTACGTACGGCGCATTCAGCTCGTAGGTGCCTTCGGTAATCTCGATCTCAAATGCTTCTCCGTTTGCCTCCCGTTTGAACGGATACAGCATATTGGTGTAAACCGGCTTTCCATATCCCTGCAATTCCCAGTTGGATGGCACCGGAATCGTATCCCATGCTGCGTGATCGAAATTCTCTTCATAAAATGCTTCCACCGCTTCCGGTGACGGATACATTTTGAATTTCCAGTCTCCGTTCAGATCCATTACAAAGCGGGACGCGTTCCGATTTCCGGCGAGCGCCTGCTCTACTGTCTCATACGCACCGTACGGCGTATGCATCGGATAACGATTTTTCTGCGTTATATACTGATTTTCCCAGTCTCTTGTCTGTCTCATGTTCTTGAAGCCCTCCTTGCCTTTGCTTTCGCATTTTCCGACTGCCTCTCTTCTTTTTATCCAGATTGGTGTTCCTTTTTTGCTTTCCTGTGATATAATACATCTGTGGATTTTCAGAAGATTCATGCAGTTATCTTATGATTCAGTATAAAACACTGCACGTGGATGAGAAATAGTTGATCTGGTGTTTCTTTTATCCAAAATGGGAAAGCAAAGGAGAAGTCGTATGATACCGGAACATCTGCTTGCAAAAATAGAAAAGAGCGATGTTATCTATCGCTGTATTGGAAATGAAATGAAGAACGGGATTCTGGCGTGCGGTTTTATGCGGAAAGAGACGGCGGACCGCTCGCAGTATCATTTTTCGAACGAGTATTACAGCTGTTTCGTGCTGCTGCGCGGGAGCGGGGAATATATTGCCGAGGACGGCACCTCCTATCCGCTGCAGGCGGGAAGTCTGGTCCAGCGTCTGCCGGGTGTGCCGCATTCCACACGCGTAGACCCCGATGGGAAATGGCTGGAATTTTTTATTTCGATTGGGAAACCGTTTTTTGATTCTTTCTGCTCGCTTTCGGTTCTGAACCGGGAGCCGGTGTTAAAGGCAGAGCTGCTTCCCGGCGATCTCGAGCGGTATCAGAAGCTTCTGCAGTCGTTAAAGGCCACACCGGACAGTCTGCTGCCTTTGCGGATTCCGGAGATGGAAAAAGAGATTCTGCGAATGTACGGCTACCATGCGCACCGGGTGAATCTGCAGCGGGATCCGATCGAGGCCGCCTGCGATATGCTCTCGCAGAATCTTGATGAAGAAATTTCTCTCGAAGAGCTTGCCCGGTCACTCCAGATCGGTTATGAGACATTTCGAAAAGTATTTAAAAAACAGACCGGCGTCTCTCCTGCACGGTACCGCACCAGGAAGAAAATGGAGCAGGCCCGTATTCTTCTCGAGGGCGGCGTACCGATGAAGGAAATTGCCGGTCTTGTCGGATATGGCGATGTCTATGCGTTCAGCAAGCAGTTTTCCCGGTTCTTTGGATTCCCGCCTGGAAAGTACCGCGCACGTCTTCACACGGATGCGCCGGATTTAGAACAGTTTTAAGATATCGTCCACGGTTTTACGTTTCGGCTTGTCCGGGTTGATGGCACGGTAGCCGACAGCAATGACAGCACCAAGGAGCTCATTCTCCGGAATGGAGAGGGCTTCACGGATAGCTTTCTCATCACGGATTCCCATAATCAGAGTATCAAGGCCGAGTTCTCTTGCGCGCAGAATCAGGTTTTCGTCGTGCAGGCCGAGATCGTAATAGCCCCAGCCGTTTCCAACTTCGTTGTCTGGTGTGCCGTCCTGCGTAAATCCGGAGCGGTCTTTTACGAATGCTGTTACGACAAGTGCGGCTCCCTTTGAACTCTTCTGATTGAATTCTGGAAGGCATTTTGCGGAAAATTCTTCGACTTTCTCCGGTGTTACAAGGGCATAGTACCGTGTTGTCTGTGAGTTTTTCCAGGATGGTGCCTGAATCGCTGCCTGTACGATCTCCTGGATCTGCTCTGCGGTTACGTGTTTCTCCGGATCAAACGCGCGGATGCTTCTTCTTTCTTCCAGCAGTTTTGTAAATTCCATGGTGTATATCCTCCTTTTATTTATAAAGCCTCGTAATCTTCCCGTGAAAAACGGTGATACGTCAGGCCGAATTCATTTTCTTCGACACAGTAACAGTATTCATCTACAGACGGGTCTGAAAAAGAAAATACATGGCCCATCTCATGCTCCTCGGATGCGTTTTCTTCCACGGTAGTATGCATTTTCTCTGCATAGGAAGAAAAGCAGTTTCGAACCTGTTCCATTGTGTTTCCAGGCGTTGTGATCACCTGCAGAAGGTTCTGCAGGAGCTCCGGAATAGGAATTTTCCGCTCGATATAAGAACATCCCTCCTCCGGGATTTCCATGCAGTAGCGGTCCTTGACCGCTGAAATCGCAAGTGTTCCAAGACGCGGCTGTACTTCCTTACAGAACGCGGCAAGTGCCGCATCCAGGTCTTCTGTTTCGTCTAAAGAGAGGGAACGGCGCAGGGACTCCGCCGGGTAGTAGAGCTTCATCGTACCGCCCTCATAGCCGATCTTCACCTGCCATTCCCGAATCGTATCGGTAATATGTTTTTCCAACAGTTTTGCTGTCATGTTTTCTAAGTCACCTCCATTATGCTGCATGTGCAAAAAATACAGTATTATTATCGCATGAATTGGGTGTTGTGTGAACACTTAATTTTTTGTTTTTTACAAAAAGAAAAGAATCACTTTTTTTACTCCTCGAAACGGCAGAAACCTCTGCCAGAAAAGCTGGAACAGAGGTTTCTGCGATTTCTTATGTCAGAAGAATTTCTCAGTCATTTCGTTCTGAATTACTCTTCGTCGTCTTTTTTCTTTCTGCCGCGGAGTTTGAATCCAAGTCCGCCAGCGCCAAGAGATGCAACTGCCATGCTTACCCATCCCCAGATGTTGGTAGCATCACCGGTCTTTGCATTATCGCTCTTCTTGGAAGTAGAGGTATTGGATATTTTATTACTTGCAAGCGGAGTAGATGTTGCTTTCGGGGTGCTTGTCGGGGTCTTCGTCGGCTGCGTCGTAGGTATTGTGGTAGGAGCAGTCGTCGGGGTTGTTGTTGGTACTGTTGTAGGTGTAACCGTCGGAGTCTCAGTTGGGGTTACGGTCGGAGTCTCGGTCGGGGTTACGGTTGGGGTCTCGGTAGGAGTAGGAGTCGGCTCTTCTGCTGATTTCTTCCAGGTGAAGCTAAGATCCTGATATCCCAGTGAAGAAACTGTAATTTCAAAGGAATCGCCCTCTGCGAACGGTGCTGCATCTGTCTTTAAGGAACCATCCTCATTGAACAGTACAACAGCTCCTCTTCCGCTTGCTGCATATGCTTTTCCATTTACAGTAACAGAGGTAATGTTCTTCAGATAATCTGCAAACTCTTCATCTGTTGCATCCCCGTTCTTAAGCAGACCCGGTGTTGTCGTATCTTCGTTAAATGCTGCCGGCATCTCTTCCGTGTAAAGGATAAAGTCTGCGGAAAGATCTGCATATTTACCATTCTTATCGCTGACAGTCAATGTATAAGAACCTTTCTCTGCATTCTTGAAGTACAGAGTATTACCGGACACGGTTCCCGTCAGACCTTCTACTGTATAGACAGCATCGTAATCATCCGGCAGGCCTTCCAGTTTAACAGAAGTATTTCCAGATGTGACAGACGCATTCTCTACAGAAAATTCATATGCAAACTTAACCGGTATATATACCTCTGCGTCGACTTCGTAAATTCCCTTGCTGGTGTAATAGGTAATTTTGTTGATGGTCTGTCCCATCATGCTCTTGTAATGTTCCGAGGAGGTCGGGCAGTTATGAACGCTTGTCGTAAATCCAGTGCTCCATGCCAGCTCAGACACTCTCCAGATATTCTCCAGATGACGCATTCCGTAATCGTTGCCCTCTTTTGTGCTGACAACAACACCATATACGGTATCTTCGCCTGCTTTGATAGTATCAGTAAGACCATCCAGATCCAGCTGATAATCACCGTATTTGCTGTTAGTGGAGAGCTCTGCCGTTACATTTTCCAGCTTTGCTGTCTCGGTTCCCTGAACAGCACCAAAGGTTACATTGCCGTCTGCATCTACAGATGCTTCTTTGTAATAAGACGGAACCTCATGTAAAGTGTAATATGCATAGCTTGCATTCTCATACAGTGCATCTTTTCCGGTATACGTTGTGGTGGATGTCTGTCCACGGTTGGTAACGGTGATTTCTACAGAATCCTCATCTGTCACTTTCGTGTATTTGCTCAGATCCATACCCTCTGTTACTTTTACCGGGAAGGTGATACCTGTAATATCGCTTCCGTCTGCATTTACATGATAAGATCCGCCGGAAAGAGACGCGGTTCTTGTTTTATTCTTTGTTGCGGAAGTAAACGCATCTACCGGAACATCATTATGAACCTCTGCCTGATAGAACGCTGCATACGGAATATTCATTAATACATACTGGGACTGCAGAGCTTCGATGGCTGCATTCAGATGCTCGGTTGCTTCATCTACGGTTCCCTGGCTCTGTTTTTTCTCCAATGCTTCTTTTGCTTCTGCCAGTTCTGTCTGCATATTATTCCAGGAAGTTTCCGTGTAAAGCTCTTTATTCAGTGCATCTGCCTTTGCAATTGCCTCTTCCAGTGCTGCTGTGCTCTCTACCGGATCAGCTCCTACAATATTCGCTTTGGTTGTTTCAAAAGTGTAGGAAGCATCTGCATAGCCAAGTGCATGAATCGTAATCTTCCAATAACCGGTTCCATCCGTTCCCTCCGGTAAAGTGCAGCGCAGGGAATCGGTAAGGCCAAGCTGGATTCCCATTACTTTATGCATCCAGTTATCTGCTGCGAATTTTGTTCCATACGTTGCTTTTGCATTCGTATAAGTGGAATCATCACCGTAATAAGTCCAGGTTACGGTCTGCAGATTAGCAGCCAGATCGCCGTAATCTCCCGTTAAATCTACGCGAAGGAATTCTCCATAAGAACCATTGGCTTCTTTCACGGTCAGTCCTACGGTCTCAGCATCCGGAGCTGTCTTCAGCGCCTGATCTTTGATTCCAGATTCACTTCCTGTTGTTCTTGCAGAGAAGGAGAAGCTTCCATCTGCATTTTTCACTGCTATCTTCAGACCGTTTGTGTTTTCTGTTACATCTGCAACCAGGCCTGTATAGCTCTGCAGTTTATTTTCAGAAAATCCACCGGAAAGTGTTCCGCCGTTTTCTACCACAACATACTTTTTGCAGAAATCTTCGTAATCATCTTCCGAAACTTTTACAGGCACATATTTCAGACCTTTTACTTCATAATGATCAATCTGGCTCTTATCGTAAGTTACGGTCTCGCCGTTGGTCAGAACTGCCGTGGTTGCTGCGGTATAATATGCCACATCATAGGTTGTGCCATCTTTCATGTAGATAGTCGCCGCGCACTGGAAGCTTCCTCTGTGCAGTCCATGGTTTGTGGTCGCACGGGTTACCACATCAAAAGCGCCTTTATCACTTTCTTCGCGACTGTCAGTTTCATCCGAACCAGCGTCGCTTCCTGCCGCCTGAACTCCTTCTGCTGCCCAATACTCAGCCCAGGTAAGACCTGCATATACATATTTATATGTTGTTTCTTTCTTCTCATAAGTAAAGGAAAGCGTCTTGTAACCTGTTGCAGTTACTTCGATTTCAAATTTATTTCCTTCTGCAAAAGCGGCAGCTGTCAGATCAAGCGTACCGTCTTCTTTGATCAGAATTGTTTTCCGTTTTCCAGTTGCTGCATATTCTTTTCCATTTACTTTTACCGAAGTGATGTTCTTGATATAATCAGCAAAGTCATCTTCTGATGCATTCTCTGCTTTTACAAGCGCCGGAGCACTTCCTTTTTCGTTGTAAGCAGCCGGCATTGCATCTGTATACAGAGTAAAGCTCTGTGTCAGATCTGCATAAACACCTTTTTTATCATGAATCGTCAGAGTATACATTCCTTTTTTCGCATTTGCGGAATAAGAAATGGTATTTCCGTCTACTGCAAATCCATCCAGACCATCTACGGAATATTCTGCATCATAATCAGCCGGAAGTCCGGTTACGGTCATCGTTGTCTTTCCAGCGGAAAGAGAAGCGTCCTCTACGGATACACTTGCCTCAAATTTTGTTGGAACAAAAATATCATTCACTGGAATCGTGTAGATTCCTTTGCTGGTATAATAAGTAACCTTATTGATATGCTGTCCCATCATGCTCTTGTAATGTGCAGAAGAAGTCAGGCAGCCATGTACCTGTGTTGTAAATCCAGTTGACCATGCCAGCTCTGTTCCGCGCCAGATATTTTCCACATGACGCATACCATAGTCATTGCCTTCTTTCGTGCTGACAATAACACCATAGATCTGATCGGTTCCAACATCAATCGTGTTCTCCAGTCCGTCGAGATCCAGCTGATAATCTCCATAGCTTGATTCAGTCATAAATTCCGGAGATACATTGGTCAGTTCAATTGCAGTTCCAACTGTTTTTCCAAAAGAAAGAGAGCCATCTGCATTTACCGTTGCTTCTTTGTAGTAAGAAGGTGCTTCACTTAATACATAATATGCATAGTCTGAGTTTTCAAATAAGGCGTCTTTTCCGGTGTATGTCTGTGTAGATGTCTGACCACGGTTTGTTACTGTAATACTTACAGAATCAGAATCTGTTACTTTCTTAAATTTGGAAAGATCCACTCCTGTTACTTTAACCGGGAAGGTAATTCCATTGATTGCACTTCCATCTGCATTGGTATGATAAGAACCACCGGCAAGAGTGGCTGTTCTTGTTTTGCTCTTCGTTGCGGAAGAAAATACATCCACTGGAACAGAGTTGTTTACATCTGCAGCATAAAATTCATCATATGGAATGTTCATCAGAACGTAAGCCACCTGCTCAGTTGGAGTCTCGGTCGGGGTCGCCGTTGGGGTTGCGGTTGGCGTTGCTGTCGGGGTCGCCGTCGGAGTCGGTGCTTTAACAAGGCCTTTTACTGCAGTATTCAGCGCATCTTTCGCGGTATCAACAGCGCTCTGGGATTCTTTTGCAGAAAGAGCAGATTTTGCTGCGGTAAGAGCAGTCTGGACAGCTTTCCAGGAGTCTGCGGTGTAGTCAGCTTCCTTTAATGCTTCGGCATCTGCGATTGTTTTTTCAAGTGCTGTGGTGTCTACTGCTTCTGGAGTCGGGGTTGCTTTTTGGGTTGCTGCAAGAGCCGCGGTTTTTACTGCATTCGAAGTTCTGGTTGCACCCGATACAATATCCCATCCTTCAATGTTTTCAATCGTTGCATCTTTTCCAAGAAGTTTCGTTTTGAATCCTTTGCTGTTTGTAGCTGCTTTTTTGAAATATGTGGCATTCTCTGTATTGTATCCAGAGCCAGGCGTTACTGCAATGTCAGAAAATTTGCCGTCTGCAACTGTGATTTTGACATTAACGTCATATTCATCCCATGCATTCTCATCCTCATCGTCTTCTGCTGTTCTGGTAACATGAGCGGTAGACTCATAAGTACCATCTGCCAGCACGCTGCTTGCGGAATCCGCCAGTACGGTTCCCGGGAGCAGGCTCATGGTCATGGAAGCTGCCATTACGGCTGCTAATGATTTTTTCTGAAGTTCTTTTCTTTTGATCATAACTTCCTCCTTTTTCCTTTTCCACAGTTTTGCAGGAAAAACAGGGGCAAAACTGTCCTTCATTATTATATTAGTTTTCACTAATCAATAATTGTTTTAACTAACCGTAGATTATTCTACTAATTTTTGATCGTTTTGTCTAACTCTTAACTGATTATTTTTTCTCAAAAGAGGCACAGATTCTGCTTATTGAGTATTTTTACTATTTAATGATCCGATACTGTGAAGTTTGTGGGATGATTTTCGTTCCCACACAGAAAAAAATTCGTAGATATGGAGTTTTCACCGCGAAGAACTTATGGAGTTTTCACCGCGAAGAACTCTTTCGTCCCTCGCGTTTTACCGCAGAAAGAATGCGGTCCGAAAGGATTCCGATCAGCATTCCGGTGATGACTCCGGCCACGAGAAGCGCCGGCAGATAATAGAACAGTTTGCGGTTCTGCACCACGAGAGCCGCCACGCAGATCTGCGCGACATTGTGCGTCACGCCTCCTGCAATACTTACGCCGGTGATACTAAAGCCCTTGATGTGTTTCAGCAGAAGCATCACAAGAAAGCTCAAAAGCCCGCCGGCAAGGCTGTAAAGGATGGACATTCCATTTCCGAACAGATACCCCATCAGAAGAATGCGGGCGACGGAAATCATCAGGACTTCCCCTGCCGGAAGGAAAAAGAGGCCGACGACTACAACCAGATTGGCAATGCCGAGTTTGATTCCAGGAACACCGAGGTTGATCGGGATCAGTACCTCCACATAACTGAAGATCATGGCAAGTGCCATCAGCATGGCGCATAAGGCAATTTTTCTGCTTGCAGTGCGGCTGTCTCTCATAAATTCCAATTCCTTTCTTCTAAGCTGGTATTATTTTACAATCACATCCGGCGCATCGTCGGCGTCGTCCGTTGTGGATCCGTCACTTTCTACCTCCGCAACCAGCTTATGCGGCAGGCACACGATCGTCTCATTTACCCGGGAAATCGTACCCTGTCTTTTGCAGTAGCCGTCCGGGCAGTCAGCTTCTTCCATATGGGCACTTCCGTTTTCAATCACCAGGACATTCGTTCCGTGACCCGTCTGAATTTTCACGGTCTGATTTTCTGCGAGTGAATACGTTCCGTAGACTTCGCCGTCCACCGTGACTTTCATGGTATTTCCATTTTCCGTTTTCGGCAGCCGAAGCGCCAGGGCAAGGATTCCAGCCAGGAGCAGAACGGCGCCTGCCAGAATCAGATCTTTTTTCTTCATATATTTTTCCTTATTCTGAATCAGATGCCAGCCCATAACAGCAGTGTCAGCAGGAATACAGCACGGAACAGCGTAAAGAGGATTTCATTTCCGTGAAGTTCCTTTACCCCGCAGCGGATATTGCCTTTTGGACACGTATCAATACATTTCTGGCACTGGAAACAGTCGCCGGAAATTTCCACGGATCCATCGGATGGCAGTTCCACTGCTGACGGGCACTGTCTCGTGCAGGCGCTGCAGCCGCGGATGCAGTTTTCGCGTTTCCGGTGCAGAGTAAAGAACGGCAGGATCGGAAGCAGAGAAAAGACAGCTCCCATTGGGCACAGGAAACGGCAGAAAAAGCGCTCCTCAAAGAACATGCCGACCAGGATCAGCACCAGAAGAACAATGCCTGGAATATAAGAGGAAAGTCGGAAATTTCCCGCATGCAGCATGGAAAAGACATCCCACGGGCTTGTTCCTCTTGCTTTCTGATAAACTCCTGCAAAGCAGCAAAGAGCAATCAGAAGCAGAATGCCGTATTTGACCAGCGCCAGTTTTTTTGCCAGTTCCGGTTTGATGCGTCTGGGCTTTTTTTTACGTTTCTTACAGATTATACCATAAATTGCATGCATTGCATCCCCCAGACTTCCAAAAGCGCATGCAAAACCGCAGAAAAATCTGCCGAAAACAATCGTAAATGCACAGACAAGGAGCAGAGCCGACACAAACGCGGTCATCTCAATTTTTTCACCCTGTCCAAGCTGCGTAAAAATGTATTTCACTCCGTTAAATGCAGCGGTAAATACTGACGGAAGAAACAGGAAATATAAAAGCTGGATTCCGGCACGCAGGCAGGAAACGATCTGTTTTCTCTTCTTTGCCGGTAATGTGGATAGATCTAAATTTTTCATGTTATTTCTCCGCCTTTTCTATTGCTTCCTGCGCCGCATTTCTGATACCGGTGGAGCTGAATGTTGCTCCGCTGATCGTATCAACATCGACGGACTGTGCCTCAATAATCTTTGGAATGATCGCCTCCGCGTTTGACAGATACGCACTGTCCTCGCCGTCGGCGGATGTGATGGCAAGATCGGTAATCTGGCCGCCCTCTACGGTTACTTCAACTGCAATGGTTCCGCCGAAGCCGTCAGCTTCACCGTCATACGTACCGTCCACGTACTGCCCTTCTGCTTCTGCTGCTTCACTTGCGGCCGTATCCGCCGTGTTGGATGCAGCTGCTGCGGCCTGCAGATTTTCCTTCTGAAGCTGGGTCGTCTCAAGCTCTGCCGAGAGCCGCGCGATCTGATCCTCTTTGTCTCTTTTATCGAGTACGGTATTGTAGCCGATCAGAACAGCAGCAATGACAGCGACATTCAAAAAACGAACAATCAATTGTCTCATCTGTTTTCCCCTTTATTGTGTTACTTTCGCAGCATCCAGCGCATTCCGGCATGCCTCAAGAATGGCTTTTGAGGAGCAGGTTGCACGGGAAACGGTGTCGATGTTTTCAAGCGTTCCGGCTTCCAGAATCTGAGCGGAAACGCCTTTGATTTTGGAGGTTCCTTCGGATGCGCGGCGGATGTAGGAGGCATTCTGACTGTCTCCGTCACCGGTGATGTTGCTTAACGCTACGATTTTATCGTTTTCAATTGTTACCGTCACGGAAAGCTGATAAGCGGTAAAATCTTCATCTTCATCCGGCTCGCAGACGGCAATCGCTGTGTATTCGCCGTCCTGATAGATCTTTTGTTCCGGAGTTTCCGTCGGTGTTGGTGTTGGCGTCTCAGTTGGCTCCGGGGTTTCGGTCGGGGTTGGTGTTTCCGTCGGTGTCGGAGTTACCGTTGGCGTCGGGGTTGGATTTTTCTTTTCCTCAGTTACGCGTTCTGCCTCTTTTAAAGCTTCCTCGATTGCCGCAAGAATTCCCCTGGAGCTGTAGGTTGCGCCGGAAACGGTGTCGACTTCCAGTGTCTGGTTTTTCACAACGTCCTTTGCTGTCTGTTTTGCGCGTTTTAAGAATGCTTCGTCATCTTCACTCTCGGTCACGAGAATTGCCTTGATCGTCTCATCCTGAATGACAACTGCCGTTGTAATGTCTCCCAGATAGCCCTCGCCGGTTCCGTAGTAAATGCCTTCCTCGTATGGGAATTTTCCTTCCGGAATCGTTGTGGTTCCGCCGCTGCTCGTTCCGTTATCTGGAACGGTCTCGCCGTTTGTTGCTTTCTTCGCATTTTCCAGCGCCTGTTTTACTGCGTTCTGGATGCCGCGGGAGCTGTACGTTGCGCCGGATACGAGATCCACATCGGTTTTCTGTCCGTCTACGATGCGGTCCGCTACGACTTTGGCACGGTTGAAGAATGTCTCGTCATCTTCGTTTTCCAGAATCAGTACCGCTTTGATCGTCTGATCCTGCAAGGCTACCGCCACTTTGATGTCTCCCTGGAAACCGGCGGCCGTTCCGTAATAAATTCCGTCCTGATAAGGAAAACTTCCCTTGGATGCAGACGAGTTGTTATTGTTCTGGCCGTTATTCTGACTGTTGTTTCCGTTGTTTGTATTGCTCTGGATTCCTCCGTTTGTACTGGAAGACCCGTTCACTGCCGCCTGACTTAAGGCACTCCGCACAGCTTCAATAATACCGCGGGAGCTGTATGTCGCGCCGGAGACCGTATCCACATTCGTACTCTGTGTTGAGATAATCGTCGAAATCAGAGAGGAAGCACTGGAAAGGTAGCTTGGCGTATCGCTGTTTTCCACAATATCAATCGAAGCAATTTTTCCGCCGCTGACAACAACGCAGACTTTCATTGTGCCGCCAAATCCTGTTCCGGTTCCGTAATACGTTCCATCCCGGTAGGCAGCCGGTTCTTCGATTTTAGATACTGTAACGGTTCCGCCGGCAGAGGCTCCGCCGCCTGCCGCTCCTGATGCGGATGCCGGTTCTGAAGTGTCCTCCTGACCGGTCAGTGCATTTTTCACGGCTGCAAGGATACCTTTTGAACTGAAAGTTGCACCGGAAACCGTGTCCACATCCACACTCTGGGATGCGATGATACGGTCGATAACTCCCTTTGCACGGTTCAGGAAAGCTGCGTCCTCGCCGGGAGCGCTTACAATCGAAATCGACTGAATCGTTTTGTCTTTCAATACGACAGAGACTGTAATCGTACCGCCAAAACCTGTTCCGCTTCCTTCGTACGTTCCGTCCGCCAGCTCAAAGCTGCCGGAACCGACTGCTGCGACAAGTTCTGCTTCGGTATCGGTTGTCTTTTTGGTATCGTCCTTCTTTTTTGTATCATCTTTCTTTTCCGCTGCATCGGTATCCTGTTCCGGCTCCGGTGTCACCAGTGCCTCCGGCTGCTCTACGGCGTAAACCGGTGCAGTGTAGCCGTTCAGCGAAATACCGGCGCAGGCTGCTACGATAACTGCCGCGAGAGCCGGTGCAAATGCTGTCAGTTTTTTCCATTTTCCCATGGTTATGTATCACCGTCTTTCCTGATAATGTTTGTCTCGTGATCGGATGTGAAATCGTCAGCAATTCCTTCGGTTACATACAGAACGCCGTCCTCATCCTCCAGAATGGTGTCAAATTCATCGCTGTGTGCACGCCAGTATTCAGCTGCCTTGTCCTTTCCCATGATGAAAAGAGAAGTAGAAAGGCCATCCGCCAGTGTTCCGTCAGCACTTACGATCGTCACCGACACCAGACCGTTATTTGCCGGATGACCGGTCGATGGGTCGATGATGTGATGATATTTCATGCCGTCCTGTTCGAAATACCGCTCATAGCCGCCAGAAGTAATAACTGCCCGGTCGGCCGTCGAGAGAATGCCGAGATAATCATCCTCCGCTTCCGGACTCTGCACGGCAACACGCCATTTGCTGCCATCCGTTTTCGTGCCGACAACCTGAACGTTTCCACCGAGGTTGATGAGCCCGCTCGTCACACCGCATTCCCGGTAAATATCGGCGATTCTGCCGGAGGTATAGCCTTTTGCAATTCCGCCGAAGTCGATTTTCATGCCGTCCTTGGCAAAGCTGATCGATGCGCTGTCCTTGTCGTAAAGAATGTCATTGGCATCGGTCAGCGGAAGGAGGCTTTCGATCGTCTCATCCGAAGGAATCGTATAATTTCCGGTTGTAAAACCCCAGGCGTCCATGATCGGATAAATTGCGATGTCGAAAACGCCGTTTGTGCTGTCATACAGATCCAGCGAGCGTTCCAGCAGATAGGTGGTATCCTCCGATAAGGTTCCGCCGCCGTTTGCATTGATCTGCGCTACTTCACTCGTCTCCTCTCCGGTCGACAGAAGTGCATCCAGCCGCTCAATCTCCTGCTGCGCCTGATCCACCGCCGTTTCTGCATTCGGACCATAGGCAGTGACCGTCATGTACGTATCCATCGCAAAAATATCTCGGCTGCTCGATGCATCTGCGGCATCGGAAGAAGCTGTGGATGATGCGGATTTCTGCGTGGAATTCTCTTCCGAAGCGTCAGAACTGCTCGAAGACTCCGAAACAGACGCCAGCTGTGTCTGACTTTCACTGCTCTCCGGCTGCGCTGCTGTCCCCGCACCGGAACATCCGCCGACCGTCATCACCATGGCAAGGCAAAATGCTGCAACAATTTTCTTTTTCATAAATAAAACTCCATTTTTTCTTATGTTAGGAAGTTCTAACTTTGGTATTATAACATTAACTTGTAACTTACGCTATGAATTACTTGATAAAAGTTTTTCAATTAGCGTTCTGCATCTGATAAATTTTCTCATTTTATGTACTCTAAATCAAGTGGATTTTACTGGAATTCAAGCACCGATATACAAAAAGCCCCCACAGCCGCATTGCTGCGGCCGCGGGGGCTTTTAGAAATAACATTTTCAGAAATTACATATGATCATGGCAGGTACGTGCAATTACGTCCATCTGCTGCTCTTTTGTCAGGTCGATGAATTTAACTGCATAGCCGGATACACGGATTGTGAAGTTTGCATACTCCGGTTTCTCCGGGTGCTCCATTGCGTCGATCAGTTTTTCGGTTCCGAATACGTTTACGTTCAGGTGATGTGCACCCTGCTCGAAGTATCCGTCCAGAACGTGTACCAGGTTCTCGGTACGCTCTTCGTCGTTATGGCCAAGTGCGCCCGGGTTGATGGTCTGGGTGTTGGAGATTCCGTCCAGAGCGTCCTCATACGGCAGTTTTGCTACAGAGTTCAGGGAAGCAAGAAGTCCGCTCTTCTCTGCGCCGTAAGACGGGTTAGCTCCTGGAGACAGAGGCTCACCGGCTTTTCTTCCGTCCGGCAGAGAACCAGTTGCTTTACCATATACAACGTTGGAAGTAATGGTAAGGATAGAGGTAGTCGGCTCAGAATCACGATAGGTATGGCAGTATTTCAGTTTGTCCATGAAGGTACGAAGCAGCCATACAGCGATCTCGTCTGCTCTGTCATCGTCGTTGCCGTATCTTGGGAAGTCGCCGGTTGTCTCGAAGTCAACAGCCATTCCTTCTTCGTCACGGATAACTTTAACTTTAGCGTATTTGATTGCGCTTAAGGAGTCTACTACGTGAGAGAATCCTGCGATACCGGTTGCGAAGGTACGTCTTACATCGGTGTCGATCAGAGCCATCTCTGCTGCCTCATAGTAGTATTTGTCATGCATGTACTGGATAAGGTTTAATGTATTTACATAGATGTCTACTAACCAGTCCATCATCTTGTCGTATTTCGCCATTACCTCGTCATAGTCAAGGTACTCTGCTGTGATAGGTGCGTAATTTGGTCCTACCTGCTCACCTGATTTCTCATCAACACCACCGTTGATAGCGTAGAGGAGACATTTTGCAAGGTTTGCACGTGCTCCGAAGAACTGCATCTCTTTACCTGTCTGTGTTGCAGATACACAGCAGCAGATTGCATAATCGTCGCCCCATAGCGGCTTCATTGCGTCATCGTTCTCATACTGGATTGAGCTTGTCTCAATTGAGATGCGGGCTGCATAATCCTTGAAGGTCTGAGGAAGCTTTGATGAGTAGAATACTGTGAGGTTTGGCTCCGGTGCAGGTCCCATATTCTCTAATGTATGGAGGAAACGGAAGTCTGTCTTTGTAACCATTGAACGTCCGTCCACACCTGTTCCTGCCACGTCAAGTGTTGCCCATACAGGATCACCTGAGAATAACTGGTTGTATGAAGGGATACGTGCAAATTTAACCATACGAAGCTTCATTGTAAAATGATCGATGAGCTCCTGTGCTTCCTGCTCTGTGAGGATGCCCTTGTCCATATCTCTCTTGATGTAAATGTCAAGGAATGTAGATACACGTCCTACTGACATTGCTGCACCATTCTGTGTCTTGATTGCTGCAAGGTATCCGAAGTATAACCACTGAACTGCCTCTTTTGCGTTTGTTGCAGGTCTTGAGATATCATATCCGTAAATCTCTGCAAGCTTCTTCATATCCTCAAGACATTTAATCTGCTCTGCGATTTCCTCTCTTAAACGGATAACATCATCTGTCATCTGTCCACAGCCACAGTTTGCCTTATCCTTCTTTTTCTCCTCGATGAGGTAATCAAGTCCGTATAATGCTACACGACGGTAATCGCCGACGATACGTCCACGGCCGTATGTGTCAGGAAGACCTGTAAGGATCTTTGCATGACGGACCTTCATCATCTCAGGTGTGTATGCATCGAATACTGCTGTGTTGTGTGTCTTATGATATTTTGTGAAAATTTCCTTGAGCTTGTCACTTACCTCGTAACCATATGTCTCAGCAGCCTGTACCGCCATCTTGATTCCACCGTAAGGCATGAATGCTCTCTTTAACGGCTTATCTGTCTGAAGACCTACAATCTGCTCGAGATCCTTTAATGACTCATCTATATATCCAGGGCCGTAAGCTGTGATTCCTGTTACAACCTCTGTCTCCATGTCAAGAACTCCGCCCTTGGCACGCTCCTCTTTCTGTAATTTCTGAAGCGCATCCCACAGCTTGTTTGTAGCATCTGTCGGATCAGCTAAAAAGCTCTCATCTCCGTCGTATGGAGTGTAGTTGTCCTGAATAAACTGACGGACGTTGATTTCCTCTTTCCAAAGACGTCCTTCAAATCCATCCCACTCTTTCATTTCTATCATTGTAATATCCTCCTTAAAATGTGTGAATGTTACTTCGTTTGATTAGTTTTGTTTAACTGTGGTTAGTATATACTTACTACAGTATTTTTGTCAATATCCATGTTGTTTCTTTTGAGATACATTCCCTAGTTATTTACACGACTATGGCTGATTTTATAATCAAAAAGAGCCGGCTGTCCGGGTTTATCGCCCAGACGGTCGGCTCTTATTTGTTATATTTCATGTGGTTATTCCACTTATCCGTCAGTCATATAACACGTTCATAGTAGACTATTTTTCTCAATAAAGCAATAGGTTTTTAGAACTATTTTTATTCTTTTCTATTCCGCACGGACCGCCCAGCGCATCTTCGTGGACCTGGCACGTCCGTTCTGAGCACATTCCTGTGCTGATGGACGAATCACATCCTTGGAATAGTCGCTGTATATTCCTGCTTTATATCCTGCCTTGAGTGCCTTTTTGACCAGCTTGTCCTCTCCTGAATGGAAGGTAAGGATGGCAGCTCTTCCACCGGGCTTTAATGCTCCCGGAAGCTTTTCCATAAACTCATATAGCACCTCAAACTCATGGTTTACGTCTATGCGGAGCGCCTGGAATGTGCGCTGACAGGTCTTTTTGATGATGTCCTTCTTATCCTTTTCAGGCAGAAAATCAAGTGTCTGTTCTATAATGTGACGAAGCTTTGTGGTCGTATCTATGCGGTTGCCCTTCCTGATCTCGTCTGTGATAGCCTTTGCAAGCTCCTCGCAATACGGCTCATCTGAGTTCTCATAGAGCATACCTGAAAGTTCCTCACGGGATATATTGTCAAGCCGCTCTGCCGCACTGATACCGGCATTTGGATTAAGACGCAGATCCAGCGGTCCATCCACCTTAAATGAAAATCCACGCTCAGGATTATCTATCTGCATTGATGAAACTCCCAGATCGGCAAGTATGAAATCAAAGCCTCCTACTTCATTTGCAATCTCATCTATTGTGCAGAAGTTCTGAAGCTTTATGGTGAGAATATCCTCTCCAAAGCCTGCTTCAGCGAGACGCTTTTTTGTCTTTTCAGACTCGATTGGGTCAACATCTGTAGCAAACATATGTCCCTGTCCTTCAAGCTTTTCAAGCATTGCCCTTGTGTGGCCACCGTATCCGAGTGTGGCATCAAAGCCTGTCTGTCCCGGCTTTATGTCCAGAAAATCTATGATTTCTTTTACCATTATGGATATGTGCATGCCCGCAGGGGTATTTCCCTTGCTGATGACATGCTCAATTGTATCCTTGTATTTTTCCGGATTTAATTCCTTGTATTTTTCCTCAAATTTTTTGGGATATTTTCCGCTATAATGCACGCGGCGCTTGTGCTGTTTTTCTTCGCTCATTTTATGCTCCGTTTCATTCTGGGTTAGAACTGTTATGCTGACTTTTGCTACAGTATAACTTTTATTTTACTTTTCCGCAAGATAATGACTTACATTCCTATACCATCTGCACGAGCCACACGTCGCTTTTCACCATGAAGTATCCGATGACTACCTTTATCAGCTCTGTGGCCTGCACGAGGAAGTACACCGCTACTATGCCAAGTGCTGTGTATTTGGCGAGCACAAATGCCACCGGCACCACTATCACCCACGTAAATACGGAGTCAAACAGAAATGTGACCAGTGTCTTGCCGCCTGAGCGGAGTGTGAAATACGACGAATGTGTAAATGCACAAAATGGCATAATTATCGCTGATACCGCTATGAAGCTTGTTGCGAGTGATTTGATTTCATCGGTTGTGTTATATATCTGAGGGAAAAGTCCGCCTACCAGAAGCATGACCGCCGCCATTACAGAACAGCAGAACACACTGAACACTATCATCTTGTTATCCGCATCCTTTGCCTTTTCAAGCTCACCGGCTCCAAGATACTGCCCCACAACTATGCTGATGCATGCGCCAAGCTGTATAAACACTATATTGAAAAGGTTTGTTATCGTTGTCGCAATGTTTAAACCTGCGATTACCGAGAGCCCACGTACTGAATAGCACTGTGTAACCGTTGTCATGCCTGCTGCCCAAAAAAGCTCATTGAGCATAAGTGGCAGTCCCTTGATGAATATAGTCTTAAACTCACCAAACGGCATTCCTATTCCTCTGTAAGCGCCCTCGAGATATCTGTTCTTATCCCTGTTTTTATGCGCCCACAGCACAACTATTATTGTCTCAATATATCGCGACATCACAGTGGCAATAGCGGCTCCCGCCACACCCAGCTTTGGTATCGGTCCTATTCCAAAGATAAGCAGAAAATCAAGCACCGCATTGCTTCCAACTGCTGCAAAGCTTGCAATCATCGGTACAAAAGTCTGTCCTGTTTCCTTTATGTTTGTCGCATAGGCCTGTGTCACCGCAAACGGTATGAGACCTATCATAACAATTTCCAGATATTCCTTTCCATATGCCAGTGCTACCTCCGTGGCACCGTTTCCTGCCGTATCTGTCAGATAAAGTGATATGAAACCTGTTCCGTTCGTGATAAACAGTGTCATCGCTATTGCTGTAACAAGCAGCGCTGCATACAGCTTGAATCTGAAGGAATACATATGCCCCTTATGATTTCCCTTGCCAAAATACTGTGCTCCGAATATACTTGCCGCTGACACCGCCCCAAATACAGCCAGATTGTACACAAATATGAGCTGGTTTACGATTGCTACTCCTGACATCTGCTCTGTACCAAGCTGTCCTACCATAATGTTGTCCAGAAAGCTTACCAGATTTGTGATTGCATTCTGGATTATCATTGGTATGGCCAGCATGAGATAGCGCTTATAAAATGCCTTGTCTCCTATATATTTTTGTCTGAATTTATGCATGTTTGTCCCCCTTTAGATTTCTCCATAGTTCTTTCGTGTAATGCTACTATTTTACTACGTCAGACTTTATTTTTCAAATATTTTATGTGTTTTTCCTTAATTTATTTTAAATAAAAAATACATTAAAGCTCCCGGCTGACAACACTATTTGCGCTGTCAATCGGGAGCTCTTAATTTTAAATTTTAATATCTAACTGTTATTCTTAATTATAGTTTTACTTTTTATGTCAATATCCTGTTTATTTGTTTACTGCCGGTTCATATCCTGTGTTTCCTGATACTTTCTGATTACGAAAAACATGGTAGTTCCATCACCCTCTTTGCTGGTAGCCCATATCTTGCCGCCGTGATCCTCTATAATCTTCTTTACGATGGAAAGTCCTATGCCGCTGCCTCCGGTAGCCGAATTTCTCGACGCATCCGCTCTGTAAAATCTGTCAAAAATATATGGCATATCTCTCTGGTCGATTCCTCGTCCATTGTCCTCGATTTCAACCTGTATGAAGTCACCAACATCATTTATCCTGATATCTATATAGCTTTGTGTCTTGTTCATATACTTCACCGAATTGCCGACTATATTATTAATCACACGGCGAATCTGCTCCGGATCAGCAATGATAAGCACGTTGCTATCCACATGATTCTCATATGAAAGCCTGATATTTTTTGCCTCAAGATCGAGTCCTATTTCCTCAACACAGTCGTTAAAATAATCTGTGACATTTATCTTCGCAAAATTATATGGAATCCTGTTCGTATCAATCTTCGAGTAAAGTGTCAGCTCATTAATGAGCTTATCCATATCGTTTGCCTTATTGTAAATGGTTCTGACGTATTTATCTACCTTTTCAGGGGTGTTTGCCACTCCGTCAAGTATGCCCTCGGCGTAGCCCTTTACCGCAGTAATAGGAGTCTTTAAATCATGTGCGATATTGCTGATTAACACTCTGTTTTCAGACTCATTCGTCACCTTTTCCTCGGCATTTTTCTTGAGGCGCGCACGCATCTGCTCAAACGCAGTACACAGCTCGCCAATCTCTCCGTCGCTCGGGCTCGTCTCAAGCTCAAAATCCAGATTGCCATCCTTGATATTTTCAGCGGCAATACGCAGCCTCTCTATCGGTGTGATGATACTCCTGTATATCCACACTATAAGCATGGCAGCCGTAGTAAGAAGTATCAATACAAGTGCAAATGCTCCCTCTATCAAAACAGTCCTGACCTCAGGGATCACGCACGCGGTTGATGTCACTATGTAAAGACTCGCCTCGTCACCATCACTGTCACAAAAATTAAGCTGCTTTATGAGCACCTTGTCATCACTGTCCATATAGCTGCTCACATCAGAGCTGCTCTGCTTATTGGATATTCGCGGAAGCTTTCTCAAAATATCATCATTGTCAATTCCACCATTGAAAATGAGCTCTCCTTCACTTTTCACTATGAGATATGAATACTTCTTCTCCAGCTTCTTATTTATCTTAGTCAGATAATCACTATCAAGAAGCCTGGATGGTTCTATGAGCGATGTCTTCTCGAGCTCATCATATGTGCGCCCTGTCACCTTGTTCAGAAACTGCACCGTGTCAGTGAGCGCGAGCATGCCCGCATCCTCCATGCCATATGTCTTGTTTATGGCCTTTAGCTGAATCTTATTGAAGCCCACAAGCACTATACTGGTGAGCACAACAGGCACAAAAATAATTATGCAGAATGATATAGCAAGTTTTGTTTTTATCTTCATAGTATTCTCCATTTGAATAAATTAATAAGCCACTTTATATATACAACAAGGACATATCCTTTCGCATTTGAATTTGATATGTCCTATTAATACTACAATATCTACTATATTTTTTAAAAATCACTACAGCTTAAAGCGGTATCCCACGCCCCAAATAGTCTCAATATACTGAGGCTTTGCAGTGTTCATCTCGATTTTCTCACGAATCTTCTTGATATGTACAGTGACTGTCGCGATATCTCCGACCGAATCCATATTCCAGATTTCCTTGAAGAGCTCCTCCTTGGTAAATACATGGTTTGGATTCTCAGCAAGGAATGTGAGCAGGTCAAATTCCTTTGTGGTAAACTGCTTTTCCTCTCCATTTACCCAAACACGGCGAGCTGTTTTGTCAATCTTGATACCACGAATCTCAACGATGTCATTTTCAGGTGTAGCGCTTCCAATGAGACGCTCATATCTGGCCAGATGAGCCTTTACCCTGGCAACAAGCTCTGATGGTGAAAACGGCTTTGTGACATAATCATCTGCACCGAGTCCGAGTCCTCTTATCTTGTCGATGTCATCCTTCTTGGCTGAAACCATGAGTATCGGTGTGTTCTTTTTCTCACGAATCCGCTTACAAATCTCAAAGCCATCAATGCCCGGCAGCATAAGATCCAAAATAAACAGATCAAAATCCTCCGCCAAAGCCCTTGCGAGACCGCTTGTGCCATCATTCTCCACCTCTACCTCAAAGCCGCTCAGCTCCAGGTAATCCTTCTCAAGATCAGCAATTGCAACCTCGTCCTCTACTATCAAAATTCTGCTCATATCCGTTCCTCCTGAAAATTTATTCGTTATCGTCTGCCTATAGATATGTTTATAGTTACATTTAAAATTTTATTATTCGCGTATCACTTATACCTTCGATATGTTACCTAATAATCTCAGGTTATTATAAATCATTATAATCATCATTTGATTAATCTCTTACGACTAAACCATATATAAAAAAGCCATGGAAACCGACTCAATGTCAGTCCCATGACTTAATTATATCATATATCCGATAACTTCTGTCTAAATTTTCTCTAAATTCTTTCTAACTTTTTCTAAGAAATATAATGTATACTATCCGGCGCTCACAACCTAAAAAGCGCGAAGCCCCACATATTGTTTAGAGATACTTCTTGAGGTCCTCAACCTTATCAAGTGCCTCCCAAGGCAGCTTGATATCTGTACGTCCGAAGTGTCCGTATGCTGCTGTCTGGCGATAGATAGGTCTTCTGAGATCAAGCATCTTGATGATTCCAGCCGGACGAAGGTCGAAATTCTCTCTTACGATTTCAACGATTCTGTCATCTGCAAGCTTTCCTGTGCCGAATGTATCAACCATGATAGATGTTGGCTGTGCAACACCGATAGCATATGAAAGCTGAATCTCACACCTGTCAGCAAATCCTGCTGCTACAAGGTTCTTTGCTACGTAACGTGCTGCGTATGCTGCTGAACGGTCTACCTTTGTACAGTCCTTTCCTGAGAAAGCTCCGCCGCCGTGACGTGCATATCCACCATAGGTATCAACGATGATCTTACGCCCGGTCAGACCTGCATCTCCGTGTGGTCCGCCGATTACGAAACGTCCGGTCGGATTGATAAAGAATTTGGTATCTCCATCGATCAGCTCCTTTGGAAGGATCGGATCAAAGACATATTTCTTAATATCCTCATGGATCTGTTCCTGGGTAACGTCCTCATCATGCTGGGTAGATAAAACAACTGCCTCAAGTCTCTTTGGCTTTCCTGCTTCATCATACTCTACAGAAACCTGTGTCTTTCCATCCGGACGAAGGTAGGTAAGTGTTCCGTCTTTACGAACCTTTGTAAGCTGTAATGCCAGCTTGTGTGCCAGTGAAATCGGATATGGCATAAATTCCGGTGTCTCATTGGTTGCATATCCAAACATCATTCCCTGATCTCCGGCGCCGGTATCCAGATCATCTGTCAGCTCGCCCTCTTTTGCCTCAAGTGCCTTGTCAACACCCATGGCAATATCTGCGGACTGCTGATCTAAAGCTACCATAACCGCACAAGTATGTCCGTCAAAACCGGTCTTTGCATCGTTGTATCCGATCTCGTTTACAGTCTTTCTTACAATTGCAGGAATATCAAGAGTTGCCTTTGTTGTAATTTCTCCTGTAACAAGTACGAAACCGGTACAGCTTGCTGCCTCACAGGCTACACGGCTCATCGGGTCCTGCTCCATGCATGCATCCAGAATGGCATCTGAAATCGCATCGCACATTTTGTCAGGATGTCCTTCTGTAACGGACTCTGATGTGAATAATAATTTTTCCATCGCTTTTTGTTTCTCCTCTCTTGTTTTATACAGAAATAAAAAAAACCGCCTCGCAGCGGATTGATCTAAAGATAATCAAATCCCCTTATTGTTCGATTAACTCGCTCAGGCTGGCACCTTCCAAAACCGGGGTTGCCGTGACTTCACAGATCCTATGTATCTCCATCACTCTGAATAAGAGAAAGCTTACAATATTAAATTTGAAATATCCAAGTGCTACCATACTCCAGTTTCTTTCATCTGTCAAGCCCTAAAAGATTGACTTTTGTGCGAAATAATTCTATACTTTTGTATATACGTTACATACGGAGAGATAAAATATGATAAAAATTGAGACAAAACAACTACAAGAAGGTGCCATCCTTGCACAGCCTGTGATCACACCGCTTGGACAGCCGTTGGCTCCCGCCGGTTCTGCTGTAACCCGTCAGCTGATCAACCGCATGAAACTGTACCGTGTGGAATATGCAGAAATTGAGGGCGAAGAACCTGCTCCGCAGGAGGAGGCTCCAAAGCCTGTAAAAGAAGCAAAAACATACGCACAGGAAAGCAAAACACACTCACAGAAAGTCGCCGGTTCCAGTGAATTCCGCACGTTCCAGATTGAGTATGTTCAGGCAATTGAGCTGATGAAACAGTTGTATACCGCAGCCATCAAGGATAACAAACCGATTGACTCGCAAAAACTTCTGGGCAGTGTCGCAGATCTGTTCCAGTCCCGCAACACCATCGTTGAAATGTTTGATATGCTTTACAACATGCGTACTGTGGCCGATTCGGTTTATGCGCACAGTCTCAACGTTGCACTCATTTCACGAATGATCGGCCGCTGGCTGCGTTTTGAACGTCACGATCTGGACATTCTTACGCTTGCCGGACTGATGCACGATATCGGAAAACTGCTGATTCCTTCCGATATCTTAAATAAGCCGGGATCTCTGACCGATGAGGAGTTTGCAAAAATCAAACAGCACCCGGCACTCGGATACGAGATTTTAAAACGTCAGCCGGATCTGGATTCCCGTATCAAAAAAGCTGCCCTGATGCATCACGAGCGCTGTGATGGAAGCGGCTATCCGACCGGATTGACGGAAGATTACATTGACAATTTTGCAATGATCGTTGCAATTGCCGATGTGTACGATGCCATGACAGCGGCACGTTCCTATCGCTCTCCGTTGTGTCCGTTCGAAGTGATCAGTAAATTTGAAGAAGATGGTTTCCAGAAATACCATACAAAATATATTCTGGTTTTCTTAAAGCAGATTGCCAGCACTTACCAGAGTAACCGCGTCATCTTAAGTGACGGAAGGGGATGTACCATTGTCATGTTAAATCAGAATGCACTGTCCCGTCCGATTGTCCAGTTTGATGATAAATCCTGTCTGGATCTTTCCACCGCCAGCCGCGACCTCTATATCAAAGCGGTTTTATAAATTTTTCAAATGAAAAGGGAGTGTGAAAACATACCAATGTTTTTCACACTCCCTTTTTACCCGTTCTTTTTATTTATGAAACTTTCAGAATAAACTTCTGAATTTCTTTTTCATCCGATACCTTTTCAATCTGTGCCCCAATGCCGCGCAGCTTCTGATCAAATTCTTCGTATCCACGCTCGATAAAATAAATATCATCAATCACCGTAATTCCCTCTGCCACCAGACCGGCAATCACCAGCGCTGCTCCCGCACGCAGATCCGGCGCATTCACCCTGGCACCTGTATAACGGGTCACTCCATTGATAATGGCAATATTGCTCTCTACCTTGATATTGGCTCCCATACGTGTCAGTTCATCCACATATTTGAAACGGTTTTCAAAAATGCTCTCCGTAACGGTACTGGTTCCCTCTGCAATTCCCAGAATTACTGCCATCTGTGGCTGCATATCTGTCGGGAATCCCGGATACGGAAGTGTTGTCACCTGTGTGTGATGCAGTTTTCCATCCGAAATAATCCGAACCGCATCATCGAACTCCTCAACTTTGCATCCTGCCTCCACAAGTTTGGCGGTTGTTGCTTCCAGATGTTTCGGAATAACATCCTTTACCAGCACATCTCCCCCTGCTGCCGCTGCCGCAAACATAAAGGTTCCTGCCTCTATCTGATCCGGGATAACCGAATACTCTGTCTTATGCAGCTTCTCCACACCGACAATACGGATAACATCCGTTCCTGCACCACGGATATTCGCACCCATACTGTTTAAGAAATTTGCCACGTCTACCACATGAGGCTCTTTTGCCGCATTTTCAATTACGGTTTTTCCTTCTGCCATGGATGCTGCCATCATAATATTGATCGTTGCTCCAACCGATACTTTATCCAGATAAATATGTGTTCCGTTTAATTTTTCTGCCTCTGCAATAACAAGACCATGTGCAATATCCACGTCTGCTCCCATTGCACGAAATCCTTTGATATGCAGATCAATCGGTCTGCTTCCGATATCGCATCCGCCCGGAAGAGCCACTTCCGCCTTTTTGTATTTTCCAAGAAGTGCACCGATCAAATAATAGGACGCACGGATTCTACGGATAAATTCATTGTCCACCGTCACGTCTTTGATAAATGAACCGTTGATCTTTACGGTATGTGCATCAATACGGTCTACCATTGCACCGATCTCTGCAATCGCCTGCAATAATACATTAATATCTCTCACGTTCGGCAAATTTTCGATTGTAACCGTTTCATCCGTCATGATCGCAGCTGCAAGAATTGCCAGTGCCGCATTCTTTGCCCCGCCGATTTCTACCTCACCATTCAGCGGATTTCCGCCTTTGATTACATATTGTTCCATATCTCACCTCAATAAACGCCCTATTTCGTATAGTACGCTACCCTACTATCTATCCTATTCATCTAGTGTAAATTTGTGATACCATCCACAATCTGTTCAACGGTCTGTTCGATATCCAGCCCCGTCTCCGAAATCCGGATATCCGCATATTTTTCATACAGCGGCGTGCGCTCCAGATACAGATCATATAACGTCTGTCCGTCTCTTAAAACAACACCCCTGCCTTTGATATCTTCCAGACGCTTTTCCAGCTCCGGATATGCCACCTCAAGATATATAACTGTTCCGATTTCCTGCAGATGCTCCATAGCTTCTTTTCCGTAGACGACACTGCCTCCGGTTGCAATAATTGCATGATGTGCCTCAAGTGTCGCATTCACACGGTTTTCTACCTGAATGAACCCTTCGGTTCCCTCTTCTGCAATGATCTCACGAAGCAGGCGCTTCTCCTGCTCCTGAATGACTAAATCTGCATCTATAAACTGATATCCCAGCACCTTAGCAAGGATAACGCCGACGGTGCTCTTACCCACCCCCGGCATTCCAATTAACACAATGTTATCTTTTTGCATTACTGTGTACTCTCTGCATTCTGTGTTTCTGTGGAAGTCTGTGTCTCTGTAGAGGCATTCGGGTCCTGCTGTGTCAGAGAATTCTTAAATGAAATCTTTGCAACATTCTTTTTATTGACCTTCCAGCCGTCTTTTTTCTGCCAGCCCTCCAGCACTTCATTGTAGTGGTCACTTTTACGTTTGTCAATAATATTCTGACGATTTTTTTCTGTAGCGTCTTTGTCTGTTTCACTGTCCAGACGAACAATATATAATGCACTGTCTGTTTCAATCACATCGGAAGTTTCTCCTTCTTTCAAATCATCCAATGCCTTTTTCACAGATGTATCCAGTGTGGAATCATCGGATGCATACGCACCGGTAGTGGTCTGCTGATCCTCATCCTTTGCAGCATCTTCGAGAGTTTTTCCATTCTTTACCGCATCTTCGATTTTGTTTGCGGTCTCCTTCAGCTGCTTTTTCTCATCATCGGTATATTCTACGGTATTTCCGCTGTCATCCTGATGGGAAGTTGTAGAAATAGTCATCATCGTATAACCGCGCTCATTTGCCTCTTCATCCGTCACATTGGTATCTGCTTCTGCCTCGATAGCTTTCTGCATCTTGCTGCGGATGGTGTAGAGCGTAAGCAGTTCCTCCACGGTATCTTCGTCTGCAGTCATCTCCTTGAGTGCCTCGGAAGAATTATCGCTGATAAACTGCTGTGCAGCTCTTTTGATTGCTGCCTTTTCGTCTTTTGTCACACTCACATCATAGTCTTTCATATGTGCCTGTAACGTATACATCTCATGAAGCTGTTCCATAACGGAATCTTTCATGGTGTCTTCCATGGTTGTTCCGTTTCCATATAAATCCTTGCTCCAGAGCTCACTGCTGCTTTTGGCCCCCATCATGCTCTTATAATAATCTTCTACATTTGCCTGCTGATAACGGCATGTAAAGTTTGCCATGCCCATCGTGACGGTCTGATTTTTCATGCTTGCTGCCGTCGCACCTGTATTTATACCACATCCGGTAAAAGCTGCTGCGCAGATTGCACCGGCTAAAATAATCGCTGTAACTTTTTTTGCTTTCATAGTTCCTCCCGGGAGTTTCTTTTCACCTATATACCAGAGTATTATAATTCTTTTCCCTACATCAGGCAAGCACTTTTACGGCTCCGCACACAAAAAAACGTGCATTTGTTCCAATAATTGCCTGAGAACTTCCAGAATTTCCCTGTTCTTTTCCCTTGAATTTGCTCCCAGACGGTAAGTGAAGTACGGTCCCTTCGGATCTGCCGCAAATTTCAGTGATGGAGCAAATGTTTTTACCAGCTCCGGAATACGCTGTGCATGAATCTTTGCTTTTTCGTACATTAGGATTTTTAACAGATCTTCTCTTTGAACAATTTCCTTAATATATACACTGTGGGCAACCGCTTTGAGTCTGGCAATTGTCAGCAGATTCTGCACGGACTTCGGAGGCTCTCCAAAACGGTCAATCAGTTCTTCGAGCATTTCCTCCGCTTCCTCATCCGTTTCAATTCCGGCGATCCGCTTATACATATCCAGTTTCTGCGACTCATTTGCAATATATGTGGACGGAATAAATGCATCCGTCCGGATATCAACGGAAGTCTCAAACTGTTCGCCCGGTGCTTCTCCCCGGGCTTCTTTCACCGCTTCGTGAAGCATCTTGCAGTACAGATCATATCCAACCGCCTCCATGTGACCGCTCTGTTCGGCTCCCAGCAGATTTCCGGCTCCCCGGATCTCCAGGTCCCGCATAGCAATCTTAAATCCGCTGCCCAGATCCGAATACTCCCGGATGGCAGCCAGTCGTTTTTCCGCCACCTCTTTGAGCATTTTGTTTCTGCGGTACATAAGAAACGCATACGCCGTACGATTGGATCTGCCGACCCGCCCGCGCAGCTGATACAGCTGGGAAAGCCCCATATTATCCGCGTCATGAATGATCATGGTATTGACATTTGAGATATCCAGTCCCGTCTCTATGATTGTCGTTGATACCAGTACATCAATGTCTCCATTGATAAACCGGTACATGATATCCTCCAGCTGGTTTTCTCTCATCTGTCCATGAGCAAATGCCACATTTGCCTCCGGCACCAGCTCCTGAATGCGTGACGTCACTTCATCAATATCCCTTACTTTGTTATACACATAATATACCTGTCCGCCACGGGCAAGTTCCCGCGTGATTGCCTCCCGGACCAGTTCCTCATTATATTCCATGACATACGTCTGAATAGGGACACGGTCCATCGGTGGTTCCTCTAAAACGCTCATATCCCGGATTCCGATCAGGCTCATGTGAAGTGTCCGCGGAATCGGTGTGGCAGTAAGTGTCAGCACATCCACATTGGTCTTTAACTGTTTGATTTTTTCTTTGTGAGCCACACCAAACCGTTGTTCCTCGTCCACGACAAGAAGCCCAAGATCTTTAAACTGCACATCTTTTGACAGAATCCGGTGTGTTCCCACAATAATATCCACCTGTCCTTTTTTCAGATCACTGATGGTCTTCTTCTGCTGCGCTGCCGTGCGGAAACGGCACAACAGATCCACCCGGACAGGGAAATCCTTCATTCTCTGGGAAAACGTATTATAAATCTGCTGGGCAAGAATGGTTGTCGGCGCAAGGTATGCCACCTGTTTATTCTCCTGCACAGCTTTGAAAGCTGCACGGATCGCAATCTCCGTCTTTCCGTAACCGACATCCCCGCAGATCAGCCGGTCCATAATCTTATGACTCTCCATATCCCGCTTGGTTGCATCAATGGCAAGCACCTGATCTTCGGTCTCTTCAAACGGGAACAGTTCTTCAAACTCTCTCTGCCATACCGTATCCGGTCCATACATATAGCCATTCTGTTCTTCCCGCTCGGCATATAATTTCACCAGATCCTGTGCAATCTGACGCACGGCTCCACGCACTTTTCCCTTGGTTTTTGTCCACTCCTGGCTTCCAAGTTTATTGAGTTTTGGTTTTCTTGCGTCTTTCCCCGCATATTTCTGGATCTGGTCAAGCTGTGTTGCAAGAATATACAGATTGGAGCCTCCCGCATATTCGATCTTGATGTAATCTTTCACCTTTCGGTCGACTTCTATCTTTTCAATTCCTTTAGCGTCCATTCCTTTAACAACGACCGTGGCATACGCACCCTTGTTAAATTCATCCATCAGAATGTCCTGCCCTTTCATTGTGTCAATGTCACCGGGCAGATAATACAAAATATCATAATTGACTTTTGTCTTGACATATCCGATGCCTGCCGGAATGAGCAGCAATACGCTTAAAATCAAAATTGGAATTCTAAGCTTAACTATCGCTTTTCCTACCTTTTCCATTATTATTCCTCCTTTTAATACTCAAAATTGTTACTGACCGTTGGTCATTCTCATTTGCGATTGTCATTATAGCACAAAATGACCAGTAGTCAATATAGTTTATAAAAATTTATGACTTTTAGTCATTTTTTATTGACAAACGGATTAAAAACCTCTATTATGCATGGAAGACAAACGTAATTTATAAAAAATTGCAGATAAGGAGACGTTATGGGAAAGTTAGAATCAAATAAATTGCAAAAACGGACCTCTCTGCTCAATACCGCATTTAACCTTTTTACGACCAAAGGTGTCAGCAAGACCTCTATTGCAGAGATTTCTAAAAATGCAGGCATTGCCAAGGGTACATTCTATCTGTATTTTAAAGATAAATATGATATCCGCAATAAACTGGTTTCGCATGAATCCAGCAAGCTGTTTAAACATGCAGCCGCCAATCTTACGCAGTATTGTTTAAAGAATAATCTGACACTGGGATTTGAAGACAAAATTATTTTTATTGCGGACCACATTATCAATGCTTTAAATGAAGATAAGACCCTGCTCACCTTTATTTCCAAAAATTTAAGCTGGGGAATTTTCAGAGAAGCCCTGACAAGTAACATTGCGGAAGACGATGTAAATTTCAAAGATGTATT
>ERZ827363.694-NODE-694-length-35759-cov-23.680792_pt1 | contig 35759 bp, 28 predicted proteins | sample MGYA00519776_ERZ827363 | MGnify/ENA primary metagenome ERZ827363 (study PRJEB31778, sample SAMEA3449288) | human gut metagenome | biome: human gut; feature: human-associated habitat; material: faeces | place: United Kingdom | collected 2010/2012 ... | reverse complement strand
CCCGTACACAATCGTTTCCATGTCTTTTTCATAAATCTAATGCTCCTTTCATTTTTATAATTAAAATAGACGCTCATTTCTGAACGTCTATAACATACGAGTATCTTGATTTCTAGTGATAAATGATTTATAGTTTGATTGTAATGTTTTCTAATAAATTAAAGCTTTAAATTAGCCTTTGTTGCTAACAACCTGCTAACACTCTACGGCGTATGAGGGTACACCAGAGAATATCAACAACTAAACATAACAAGCACTTACGCTTTAATTTACGGCATTAAACGCTCCCAAGAGGATAATCGAACTTCCAGCTACCACGGTTCACAGAGAACTCCTAAGGCTCAATTGTAGGTTCGATTCCTACAGGGAACATTTAAAAATAAATATGGAGAAATAAGATGGATTATATAGTAATGGATTTAGAGTGGAATCAAAATCCTTACGGAAAAAGTAATTATCATCATGATATGCCATTTGAGATTATAGAAATTGGTGCTGTTAGGGTAAGTGAAAACAGAGAAATTCTGGATTCATACCAACAGGTTATTCATCCAAGAGTTTATAAGAAACTTCATTACAAAATACAGGAGATTACTCATTTTACAAATGAGGAGTTGAGTCACGGTAAAGATTTTAAACGTGCAATAGTAGAGTTTCTTGACTGGTGTGGTGATGATTACATGTTTTGTACATGGGGTTCTATGGATTTAACAGAGCTTCAGAAGAATATGCGTCATTACAAGCTGGAGCGTATTTTGGATTTTCCGTTGTTCTATGTGGATTTACAGAAAATGTTTAGTTTAAGATATGATGATGGTCATATGAAAAGAACCTTAACAAGTGCTGTTGAGTTTTTGAACATAGAAGAGGATAAAGGTTTTCACAGAGCATTAAGTGATGCCTACTATACTGCAAGAGTCATGCAGACGATGGACTATAAGAAGTATAAGGACAGACTTTCTATTGATACTTTTTATCCACCAAGAATAAAAGAGGAAGAAATATTCGTTAGGTTTGATCAATATACAAAATTGGTTACAAGGGAATTTTTAAGTAAAGAGGATTTATTTGAAGAAGAGGAAGTAAGATCCCTTAAATGCAATAAATGTGATAAACCTCTTGATGTGTTGATAGATTGGTTTTCTGACAGTGGAAAAACATATTATTGTTTGGGAAAATGTAATGAACATGGATATGTTCGAGGGAAAATTAGAGTTAAAAAATTAGAAGAAGACAGTTTCTATGCCATAAAAATTATGAAATCCACAGACGAAGAAGGAGCAAATGGCATATACGAAAAACAGGAAAATATTAGGGAAAAGAGACGTGAGAGAAGACAGAGGTCTCTTGAAAAAGAAATCGTTGTAGATGAAATATGGGAAGAAGAGGAAGACGACGATTAGTAAAAAAGAGCTACAAATCTTTAAGTTGATTTGTAGCTCTTTTTGTTTTATAAGATTTAAGAAAAAACAGCCGACAACGTTATGAATTACAAACAATTTTAATAGACATTTAGATTAAATAATGAAAAAACATAAATAATACTCAACAAATTATTTGTAAAAACACATTGACAGTTTGAAAAAAACATGATATTCTCAATAAGTTGCAAATTATATAAATAATAATACACAAAAAATATATCTTTTAAATTTAATATTTAAAGTGATAAATATGCAAAGTTTTATTACTGAAATTTACAAAGAAAACATATGATATAGTTTGCAAGTTTTTTACTATAAGGAATTAATGATAGATTGTAATAATGTTATCATCGAAATAGAAAAGGGGGAGTGAGTAGTGATTCAAGTTACAGGATTAAATATAAAATATGATAAATGTCTTATAGAAGATGGAAATATTACAGTTCCAGATGGGGCAATAGTTGCAATTTCAGGGCAGAGCGGTGCTGGCAAAACTTCAATACTTTATCGGTTAGGATTAATTTCAATTTCTGAGGATTATACTTATATATTAGATGGTGAGAAGGTAGACATTGGTAATAAGAGAACCGTGGCAAAACTTCAGCAAAATAATATAGGTTTTTTGTTCCAGGATGGAACAATGATTGAAAGTTTAACAGTTGAGGAAAATATAATTTTTGCAGCACAAACAGCTGGAATGACAATACAGAAAAATGAAATAAAAGAATTATTAGAAATGGTGGAATTATCTGCAGAGAAGATGGTAGAGTATCCTTTAAAACTTTCTGGAGGTGAACGTCAGAGAGCATCATTAGCTATGGTTTTAGCGAAGAAGACTAAGTATATAATTGCGGATGAACCAACAGCTTCGCTAGATAGAGAAAATTCTCAAATTATTATTAATTTATTATGTGAATTAAAGAAAAAGGGGTATTCGATAGTAATATCAACCCATAGTAAAGAAATAATAGATATAGCAGACATTGTTTACGTTATTCAAGATAAGAAAATTATTTGTAAAAGCACCATAGACATACATATAGAAAATTATAATAAAGTGAGGAGTGAAGAACAAAAATCAAAGAAAAATATATTATGGTACGCATTGCATTCAAAAAAGAAAGGCAAAGTTCTAAATGGAATTTTAATATTTTTTTGTGCAATAGCCATTTCTGGTTTTGCAGTAACTAATAATGTTATGTCTTATTTAACGGATATGCAGAATACATTGTTAAAACAATTATCGGATAGGGAAATATATGCAGTTAATTTAAATACATCAGCTACAGATGCGTCAGTTTTGGATTCTGATGGAAATTTTGCAATAAATAAAGGAATACTAAAGCAAGTTTCAAAAATGGATGGTGTGGATAAATTATATGATATGATAGAATGGAGAAGTTTTAATTTAAATAACCCAGAAATCACTACTGAAGCCAGCATAAATGTCATTAGCGATTCTAGAGATGACAAGATTAATTATTCTTTGGATAATTCTAAATTGGATTATTATATAGCGTTACCATATTTTGAGGAACAAAATTTAGAAAAACAATTAATTGTTCAGTATGGCGAAGCACAAGATGATAGTGCATATATTTCATATGATTTGGCTAAGGAATTAGGTGTAGCTGAGTATACAGGGGAAAGTTTAACATTAAAATTTGATATTGGAGTTCCTGTATTTAAATATTTAAGTGAAAATGAACAGACTGGAGATAAGGAAAGCGAGTTGGATTTGGCAGAGTTTAAGACACTTGAGATAAAGGTAAGTGGAATACTGAATCCAAATGTTACTAATTCTTATACGATTGATGGAAATAGTGTTATATATTTGCCGTATGATTATATGAAAACGGTTATGGATAAGTGTGTCTGGTCAGGTGATACTTCTGTTTATAATGATAAACAGTTAAATCCATGGAGACCAAGCGCAATAGTTGTGTATGCGGAGTCATATAAAAATGTAAGTATTTTACAAAGTAAAATAAATTGTATTACACCTAATATTGTAAGTAAATATGCTTATCAAGATACTACATCAATAGAACACACTATGCAGGGATTGAAAAAAATAACAAATATTGTCCTTTTAATTGTTTTAGGAATTATTTTTTCCTTAATGTGTGCAGTATATATGAGCACAACAATTGGGAGAAAACGTGAATATGCAATTTTAAAAACAAATGGTTTTACCGCCAAGGAATTAAATAAAATTACTATTCTTGAATCTATTATTCAAGCTATGAAGATAGTCGTATTGTCTTTATTAATTTCATTTGTGATAACAACATTAATATGTATGTTGATTTTGGGCGATTTTAGTACATTAGGAATAGAAACAATCATTTATGTAGTGATTCTTTCAATTTTATTTGTTATGGTACCATCTTTTCTTAGCATAATTTATATCAATAGATTGAAGGTTGAAAAGATAATTAGAAATTAGGTATGAAAGTTGTCAAAATACGAGGAGGGTATATATGAAAAAAAATAAGAGAACAATTATTGTAATAATTCTTTCATTGGCACTTGTAACTAGAGTCAATTTAGGCATAACTACAAATGTAGATGCTGCAACAAAGTCCAAGGCAGCGTATTATAGCTGTAAAGTACATAACAATTGTATGTATGCTAAACTATCTGCAAAATTTAATAAAACAAAATGTACAGATGTATATTGGGAGGGCTCAAAGACACATTGGCCAAATGGTATAACCCTAAAAGACACTAAAAAGTATGCTAAATCAGCGAGGGGAACATATACTATTTATGCTAGTATAGTTACGCAGTGGGCGTCATTGTCTTTCAAATCAGAGACTGATACTATATACATTTATAAATAATTCTAACTATAATTAAATTTGACAACTTTTATTAGAGGATTGGGTATAATTCCCAATCCTCTAAATTTATTGTGTAACAGTAAAAATACCCCCCTGCTATGCGGGGGGTGGGAAGATCTTTAGATAAAAGTAACTCCTGTGTTAAAATAAATGTAGGTCTGCAAACCACAAATAAAAAACACAGGAGGTCCAAAATGGACAATAATAGTTTAGCCCATACAAAATGGGAATGCAAGTATCATATAGTTTTTGCGCTACTTTGTTTCTTTATAGTTAGTCATAAGAGAATCAAGTTCTTCCAACAAACAGTCAACTTTGCCATAGAAAGCATCATTATTGGCAGGACTGTCAAAATTATCTCTAATGTCTGTAAGTGTCTTAATAATTGAGTTAAGTCTTTTCTTTCCACTTCCATTTAAGTATAAAAGATAACGGCTACGCTCATTTTCCTGAGGAGTCATTTTCTTTAATACTACTTCCATATTTGGCTTTTCACCAATGAAACGATAAGTAATTGAAGGTGATGCATGGTTAAACAGATTCTGAAGATAGTAGATATCTCCTGTTTCTTTATAATATTTCCATGCAAATGTCTTTCTCATTGTCTGAGCTCCAATAGAACTTAAACCGATTTTGTGACCGGCAGCACGAAGTACTCTGTAAGCCTGTTCTCTTGAAACCGGTTTCTCTTTTTCTTTACCCTGATGTCCATAAATTAAATAAGCATCAGGATCCTTTCCTTCCGTAAAATCATGAATGATTTTTTGAAGGTCATCAGAAATTTTGAAAGTATTTTTGATGTTCTTTGTCCCTATTTCAACAGTAATTTCTTTTTTGTCTGTAACGTCCTTATTTTTAAAAGAGAGTATATCCTGCAGCTGAAGACCTGTTCCAACTCCAAGTTCAAACATAATGTAATATTTGTAGTCTACTTCTTTTAATGTTTCCCCAAAACGTTTTAAAGTTTCTTCATCCTTGATAGGTGCAACCCAATTCATATTAATACCTCCTTAAAAATTATTTAGCGGTTACGATTTCTCTTCATCGCCCTTACACGATTTATTTTCCTTCTTTGCATTGCAAAGATAAAAATAATAACAACTATAATTATTATAATTATCAAAATTGGCAATATTAACTCCAAATTGCTGTTAGTATTGTCGGATTTTGAAGTTTCCTTATTAACTTTAGTAGTATTCTGCTTTTGCGAAGCCACTGTTTCCTTAACATTGTTTGTAGTGGTAGTTACTGTTGTTGAAGATTCAGTGCTTTCTTTATTTTTAGACTCAGAAGTTAAATATTTAATTTTAGCTGTTCCAAGAACTTTATCACCATATTTGTAAGTAATTCTTGCAAAAGAATCGCCATCGGATTTGAATGTAACTTTTGTATCTAAATCAGAAACTTTTGTATTCTTTGGAACAAGAATACTTGCCGAACTGTCAATAACTATATTAGCAATATCAGTAGAAAATGGAGATTTTAGCAGTGTATCAGTGTCACTGTCAAATCTCGTATCGTTTTTTGAAACGTTAACATACTGAAAATTGTTAAAACCATAATCTAAAAGTTTCCTTGTATCAGTAAAAATAGTCTGCTCATCTTTGGATTTCATAACAACACTGATTAAATCCAAATCTCCACGTTTAGCATAAGTAACAAGAGTCTTACCTGCCTGATCAGTATAACCGGTTTTTCCACCGACAACGTCAGGGTCGTAATATTCACTTGTAGAATATATCATTTTGTGGCGCTGATAGGAAGGATAAGGAGTTTTTCTTTTATTATTTTTTGGTAAAGTATATTCTGTGGTGTGTATAATATCAAGAAAAACAGGATACTTAATTGCAGCCTTCATTATCATTGCCATGTCGTAAGCAGTAACGTAATGATTAGGGTCATGTAGTCCGTTAGGATTTGCAAAGTGAGTGTCTTTTGCACCCGCCTGCTTTGCACGTTCATTCATAAGCTGTGCAAAGGCATCGCATGATCCTGAAATATGTTCAGCTAATGCTCTGGCGGTTTCGTTTGCAGATGAAAGCATAAGAGCGTAAAGACAATCCTTTACTGTCATTTCCTCACCAATCTGACATCCTATGTTTGCATCACCGGGTTGTATGCTGTTAATGTTTTGTTTAGAATAAACAACTTTTTCATTCATTTTGCAATTCTCAATAGTAAGAAGTGCAGTCATGATTTTTGTAATGCTGGCAGGGTACATTTTTTTGTGACTGTTCTTTTCATAAAGAATAGTTCCACTGTTTGGTTCTATGAGAATAGCAGTTTCACCAACTAAGTCAGGAGCCGTAGGCCAGCTGTTTGTTTTTGCATATGTTGTTGTTGAATTTATCACAAAGGCCTGTCCAAACATAAGAACAAGCATTATTACTGTTAAATAGTAAGATATTATCTTTTTCATTTATAGCCTCTTTTTATTTTCGTTTTTTCATATATAATTTAACACATAATGGTTGTGAAAATCAATACTTACCTAAAAATGCCACATAATGGAGATGTCGCAACATTGAAAAATATGTAATAATATTTCTAATATTGCGACATTAATATACTTTAACTGACTCTGGATTTAATAACCTTTAATCTTGTAAATTCTTCTCTTTCCTTTTCTTCCAGAGCATTGTCAATAGTTTTAACAAGAGCTTCATAATTTGGAATAGTTATATTCTTTAATGCATTGGCACGCTTTTGAGTTTTCTTTATGTTGTAAGCAAGTCTGTACGCAGCATTTTCAATCATGGATAACCTTATAGTAAGGTCTTTAACTTTTTCGAAACATGATTTAGCATGATCGAGAGATTCTGTTGTACCATAAAATGAATATACGGGATTTCTAACTTCTTCAATATGCTTAACAAGGGGAATTTCCGTACCCATAACGCTTCGTGTCTTTATATGAATATCATTTTCCGGTATTACATTGAAGGCGAAGGTTTCAACATTGCTTATTCCCAATTCAATATTAGCTTTTTCAAGAGCTGCATAAGCTTCGGTAAAGGTGCTGTCAATTTCAGACTGAATATCCTTTGCCTTTTCATTAAGGTCCATGATTTCACGGACCAGAATGTTTCTTTTCTTATCCATCAGGTCAAATCCCTGACGGGCAAGAGCAAGAGAACTTTTTGCGGCCATTAAATTACCTTTAGTAGGTACTGTGTTTAAATTCATAATAAACTCCTATTAACTTACGTCTATTATTCTTCAAAAGCGTCGTAATATTTTTCCAGAATCTTGGTATCTATTCTGTCTAATTCTTTCTTTGGAAGTATGTGTAACAGCTTCCAACCTAAATTAAGAGTTTCTACAATATTTCTGTTTACACCAAGTCCCTGACCTACGAATTCTGTTTCAAAAGCCTTACCAAATTCGAGGTATTTCTTATCAGTTGGTGAAAGTTCATCTTCACCGATTACAGAAGCAAGGGCTCTTGCATCTCCAACCTTTGCGTAGGCGGAGAATAACTGGTTTGCAACGTCCTGATGATCCTCTCTTGTAAATCCTTCACCAATACCATCCTTCATAAGACGGGATAATGATGGAAGTACATTAATTGGAGGATAAATTCCCTGACCATGAAGTGAACGGTCAAGTGTAATCTGTCCTTCAGTAATATACCCTGTAAGGTCAGGTATAGGATGAGTAATATCATCATTAGGCATTGTAAGAATAGGAATCTGTGTTACTGAACCTTTTCTTCCCCTTACAATTCCTGCACGTTCGTATATTGTAGCAAGTTCGCTGTATAAATATCCCGGATAACCCTTTCTTGAAGGAATTTCACCTTTAGAAGAGGAAACTTCACGCATTGCTTCTGCATATGTTGTCATATCTGTTAAAATAACAAGAATATGCATATCCTTTTCAAATGCCAGATATTCTGCAACCGTAAGAGCAACCTTTGGTGTTATAAGACGTTCAACAACAGGGTCATTTGCCATGTTAAGAAACATAACCGTATGTTCTAAGGCACCTGATTCTTCAAATGATCTCTTAAAGAAATCAGCAACATCGTTTTTTACACCCATGGCAGCAAATACAATGGCAAATTTTTCGTCATTGCCATCTCCAAGGGAAGCCTGATTAACTAACTGTGCAGCTAACTGGTCATGCGGCAGACCGTTTCCGGAGAAAATAGGAAGCTTCTGACCACGAATAAGAGTAGTAAGACCGTCAATGGCGGAGATACCGGTTCTAATATAGTTTCGTGGATATTCACGGCTAACCGGATTTAACGGCATACCGTTTACATCTCTCTTTTCACCGTTAACAGGAGCAAGACCGTCGATTGGCTTTCCTATACCATTAAAAGTACGACCCAAAATATCTGTTGACAGTGATACTTCCATAGGATGCCCTGTTAATTTTGTATGAGTATTTGTAAGAGACATTCCTTCAGAACCTTCAAATACCTGAATAATAGCTTTGTCTTCATATATTTCAATAATACGACCCAGTCGCTTTTCCTCACCATCGTTAATTTTGAATTCAACAATTTCGTCAAAAGCGGCATCTTTTACACCTTCAAGAGCAACCAAAGGGCCGTTTATTTCGCTTAATCCTAAATATTCAATAGCCATGTGGCACCTCCTTATGCGTATTCAGCCATTGTTTCAGTATAGAAATCATCAATGGCAACTTTATAGTCATCAAACATACTAAGTTTATCATTTGGTACATCGTATTTTATAGATATAATTCTTTCAAATATATCACTTTCCTTCAAAACGGACATTGGAAGTCCAATGGCAATAAGTTTTGAAGATTTTTCATAAAGATAAAGTATTGTTTTCATCATTAATAACTGTTTTTTCAATGGAACACATGTGTCCTGATCGTGAAAAGCATTTTGCTGAAGGAAACCAAGTCTTATAACTCTGGCGATTTCAAGAGTAAGCTTCTGATCATCAGGTAAAACGTCGCTACCGATAAGTTTTACAATTTCCATTAATGAACTTTCCTGATTTAACAGTGAAAGTATCTGTGCCCTGCAGGACATAAAATCAGGTCCCACGTTTGTGTTATACCAGTTAGCAAGTTCATCTACATATTCACTATAACTTGTAAGCCAATGAATTGCAGGGAAATGTCTGGCATAAGCTAATGATTTATCAAGTCCCCAGAAACAGCGAACAAAACGTTTTGTATTCTGAGTAACCGGTTCTGAAAAGTCACCACCCTGAGGTGATACGGCACCGATAATTGAAATCGAACCTTCAGTTCCATTAAGATTTTCCATATAACCGGCTCTTTCATAAAAAGCTGAAAGTCGGCTGGCAAGATATGCAGGGAAACCTTCTTCTGCCGGCATTTCTTCAAGTCGTCCTGAAAGTTCCCTTAAGGCTTCAGCCCAACGCGATGTTGAGTCAGCCATAATGGCAACATGATATCCCATATCTCTATAATATTCTGCAAGAGTAATGCCTGTATAAATGGAAGCCTCACGGGCTGCAACAGGCATATTACTTGTGTTTGCAATAAGCGTTGTTCTGTCCATAAGGGGATTACCTGACTTGGGATCAATTAATTCAGAAAATTCATCAAGAACCTGAGTCATTTCGTTTCCACGTTCTCCACATCCAATATAAATAATAATATCGGCATCTGCCCATTTAGCAATCTGATGCTGGTTCATTGTTTTTCCGGTACCAAAACCACCTGGGATTGCAGCAGTTCCACCTTTTGCGAGAGGGAAAAGAGTATCCATAATTCTCTGACCTGTAACAAGAGGTGCAGTAGTTCCGTATCTTTTGGTTATAGGACGTGGTTCTCTGATAGGCCACTTTTGAGTAAGGGTTAAATCAAGGGTAGAACCATCATCTTTTCGTATAGTAACAATTGTATCGTTAATTGTGTATTCGTCATCTTCAGCCACATCTATAACAGTTCCTTTTATGTATGGAGGAACCATTGATTTGTGGACAATTGCGCGGGTTTCCTGAGTCTCGGCAATAATAGTGCCACCGGAAATATATTCCCCTACACTTACGGTAACATGTACATCCCACTTTTTGTTGATATCAAGAGAGTTAACATTAACACCACGGGAAATAAATGCACCTGACTGCTTTTCTATTTCGCTAAGAGGTCTTTCAATACCATCAAAGATATTATTAAGTATTCCCGGAGCTAAGGTAACAAAAATAGCACTGTCAGTACCATATACCAATTCGCCGGGCTTTAGACCGCTTGTTTCTTCATAAACCTGAATTGTAGTCATCTCAGAAGTCAGTCCAATTACCTCGCCGACTAACCTTTCAGAGCTAACGTAAACCATTTCTCCCATTTTGAAGTCGGTTTTCCCTTTAATATAGACTACAGGTCCGTTAATTCCATAAATTATACCTGTTTTTTCCAATTGATTGCCTCCTACAATGTAATTGCAAATTTTTCCTGCTCGTCAATAAGACGGGTTTTAAATGAGTTATCAATAAGAATATTTTTTTCAGGAACGATAGTTCTTGTTCCTCCAAGAAATTCTTTATTGTATACCTGAATATTGCATTTGAATGATTTTTGTAAATCATCTAAAAGTGGCTCGTCTTCACTATCAATATACACTGTGATGTCCGAGTTACCATAATCTTTTATAACAGAAGAAATCTGATTTTTTAAAAACTCAATATATTCAGGTGTCTTTCTATATGCGGCAATTTTTTCCCTTACAAGTTCAAATATTTTAACTTTAATTTCAGACTGTTTGTTAGTAAGGTCTTTTTTTATGTTCATCTGTGCTGACGCCAAAGTTTTTTTTGAATTAGCTCTTACCTGATTAAGGCGGGCACGTTTTGACTCTTCTGACAACTGTTTTGCAGTTTCTTTATGAATTTCAAGTTCGTCATCAAGAGATTTTTTGTAGTTACTTAAAGATTCAGAACTTTTGGTGTTGGCACTTTCAAGAGAAATGCTCCTGAAATGCTCCATTTTTTCTTCTATTGTCATTGCCCTATATCCTTTCTAAATCTTGATTCCGATTGCTTCGTTAATATAGTTTGTTATAAAGTTAGGAGTTCTTCCGGAACCGTGACGGTCAGGTATTTCTACCAGAAGTGGTCTTTTACGGTTTAACTTTATATCATCTACAAGTTCCGGTATTTCGGAACTTAATTTCTCAGTAATAAGCAATATACCCAGATCCTTATCTTCAAGAATCTTTTCAACTGCCTCTTTTGCTTCCTTGTGACCGTGGGCAATTTCACCTTCTACGCCGGCAAGGCGCATACCTGTTAAAGTATCCACATTGTCACTAATTAAAAACATCTTCATATAAGCCTCCGACCGGGGAAATTAATTTATGCAACGTGTGTAAGAATAAGGAATGCAACGATAAATCCCCAAAGAGCAATACCTTCTGCAAGGGCTACGAAAATAAGGGCTTTACCGAAAACACTTGAATCTTCACTTAATGCACCAAGAGCAGCACTTGCTGAACTTGCAACGGCATAACCACTACCGATACATGAAAGACCAATAGCAAGACCTGCGGCAATAAGACCTATACCACTTGAAATAGTAGCATCAGCAGCAACTTTAGCATTTGCAGTGTTTGTGAAAAGGAAAACAGTTGCAAAAAGGAAAACTATAAAGAATGAAGCACAGTTTGTAATGACTGTTCTTTTGAAACGACCTTTACTCTGTTCTCCAACAAAATAAATAATTACCGGAAGTACTATTGTAAGTACTAAAGCTACTAAAAATAAAACATTAATAAACATATTAAATCCCTCCTGATGTTTAAAATAAACTAATTAAATTAATTTTGTTTTTTATCTCTATATGGAACGAACTCTCTTCCGCTTCCCTCGTAGAAACGTCCGAAGATTTCGTAATATTCCAAACGAAGTACTTGAATTCCTACAACAAGTCCTTCCATGGCAAGAACTATAATGTTTCCAATTATTACCACTAATATATTAGGAATACCACCGTTTTCTGCACCTGCCAATGTCATTACAACCTCCATCATGGCTGCATGGCTGATGGCAAAAACGCCAATACGTAGAAATGATAATGCATTTGAAAGGTAAGTAATTAAATAATCAAACAATTCAAAAAATGCAGTAGCGGCAAATATACCGGTGGATTCTTCAATTGGCTTTTTCTTTTGCAGAATATTTTTTAACGGTTCTTCCAGGAATATAAGTATAAGTGGAATTACAAACATTACTATTAACAGGATAGTTCCCGGTAGCGGTCTGCCCGTCATATATAAAAGTATTACTGCAATAACGCTTGCGTAAAATATAAATCCTGTTACGGCATTTGGGCCAAACAGTGCTTTTCCAAGATTTTTCTGTCTTATGGCATTGGCAATGTTCAGTATCATGGTTGTCAGGATAATAAATGATCCAAACAAAAATGCTGCAACCAGAACAATATTTATCTCTCCTAAAAACGGAAGGGTTATTTTGGAATTCAGCGGACTTATAAGAGATTTAAACTCAAATCCGAAGAAACTTCCAAACAATGCTCCGAAAATACAGGAAAAAATACCTGCAGCGCAGATAATACCGCCTAAATCAGCTTTCTTTAGTTTATAGAAAATAGCCCCACCGATTACAAGACAAAGTCCCTGACCTAAATCACCAAACATAATACCAAAAATAATGGAATAGGTAATTGTTAAAAATAAAGTAGGGTCAAACTCGTTATATGCCGGAAGTCCGTACATTCTGACAAACATTTCAAATGGTTTTATCAGCTTAAAGTTTTTAAGTTTTGTTGGTGGTTTTGACTTGTGGTCATCTACATCATTGGTTATTATGCAGACAACATTTACATCATTATCCGTTTCTTTTTGAAGCATTTTAGCTTCCTTTGTAGTCATCCAACCGCAAAGAACCTGAAACGTAATTCCCGAGTCCCTTGTAACTGCCGCATATTTTCTAACGTCAAAGTTACTGTATGCAGTTTCAATTCTTCTTATGGAAGAAACAAGTTTGTTTTTATTTTTTTCTATAATGTCGTCAATTTCTTTATTAAGAACATCTATCTGATTATATATATCATCTTTCTTTCTAAAGATTTCAACACATTCATCATTAGGAAATCCAGTGTATTTCTTTGGAATCTGTATTTCGTCAAAGTGAATGTTATTAAAATCTTTTTCAACATCTTCAAAATAATCTATAGGGGCGAAGAAAACGCCATATACATATTCTGAATCAGTAAGTGTTGAAACAAAAATAGCATCAATATCCGGATCTAAATATGTTTCAAACTTATCAAAATTGGCACTTGGAATTTTACCAAATCTGTATTTAAAAAATTCCATATCATAAATACGTTTAAGTGTGTAATTCAATGTTTTAAAGGGTGACAATATAGCATAATCAGTATCCAGTGCCTGTTTTTTCTCATTTAATTTAGAAATTTTATCACGGACATCTGCCAGATCATCATCGATTTTGTTTAGAAATTTTTCAGCATCAGCTACGTTAATGTCGGTGATTTCAGCTTTTTCAGGATTCTTAACTAACATTAACAGGTCATGGCTCTTATTAAGAGCAGCCTTAAATGGGTTTTCTTCTGAAAAAGTAGTAAACTGTTCACTTGAACTAAATTCCGTCAGGGCATTTTCAAGATGTATGTCATGTTTGCTTAAGTAGTTGTTAACTAAGTGGTCAATCTGAGTTTTCGGACCGGCAAGTGTAACAAAACTCATCTTCTCAATCATTACAATACCCCCTTCTTTCGATTAATATAATGTGCAATAGCATCAGGTTTATAACCATAACGTATACATTCCATTGCGGTAACAACCTTGGCTACTTCCAGTCCCTTTAGATGTAAATAAGCATTAATACAAGCTAAAGAGTAAGGAGATTCTTTAAAATCTTCCATATATATAGTATTTAAAATACCACCAAATTGTGTCTCCATGTCGTCTACATAATTAAAACCGTAAACACGACCGTAATAACATGAATTAAGCAATTTGAAAAATTCATCATTGTTTGGGGCTTCAACAAAAGCCTTAATTGTATTCCTGTCAAGATTATAATATATAGGAATAAGGAAGGAATAAATTTGTGATTCAGAAACGGAATAATAGTTTTTGCATCTGAATATCCACATAAGATTTAATAAATCTGCCTGTGAACCAATTGAATCCACAAAATATTTTTCTTCTCCCTTTGGTACAAACAAATCCTGATGGTTCCAAATATAACTAAAGAAAAACAAATCCAATGACATTTCAAAGTCAAAAAGCACAGGATTTTCAAGTTCCATAACCTTTCGCATAGGCTTCTCGTATACCGAACCTGCAAGATTATTAATGAAATCTTCCATTGAAGATGAAACAATCAAATTATCAATATTTAATTTTGTATGCTGCTTAAAATGTTTGTCTACCAGAACAGGTATTGTCTTACTACGGCTATCCATAATATTTCGCATACAGGCTTTAAGTGTAGCTATTTCATATTTCATAAAATAAAACTTTAAATAGCGTCTTTGGGAGGTGCCGGCGAAATGGTATATTTTCGAAAAGTCACGATATGTGGAAAATGTCATTCTGCTTTCTACCTCACCACGGTGTGCCTGATTCGCATCAAGGTTTGATAGTACATCTGCATATGCCGGAAAAGTCTGTAAATAGTTAATCAAATCCGGAACAGTAGTAATATTAGTGATTTCTTCGTATTGTTCAGGAGAAATCAGCCTTTTTTTCATTGCCCTGATTTTGGTAGTCATACCACTATAAGCGGTAAGTCTTCCGTTCAGCATAGGACTACTCCTTTATTATATTGTTAAAGATGTCTTCAGCGAGAGACTCGCCATTTTTTTTATAATAATCTTCAAGCTGTGAAATTGTTTTATCACAGTCGGCTCTGCAATTTTCAATTTCTTTTTTACTTTCTATTTCTATCTGCTTTTCGTAATCAGCCACTGCAGCGTCAACCTGCTTTTCTAAGTCAGCGTCGAAATCCTGCTTCTGGTGACTAATATATTCAGCATATTTATTCTTTTCGTCTTGTGTTTGCTTCATGATTTTGGCAGAAGCAGAATCAATTTCTGCTAACTGGTCAATGATGCTGTTAATATCCTGACTCATAAAAGCCTCCTTTATTATTACAATATATAATATATGCAAAAAATTGTTATAAATAGACAAAAAGCCCTGGTATGTTCTTACCAGGACGAACAACCATGAGGTAAAAAAATCTATCTGTACCCTCATTGGTACTCGTGTAATACTTTAACACTTTTTACAAAAAATGCAATAAAAAACTTGAAAAAAACGTCAAAAGTAATTAAAATTTATATGGCTTTACGACACAAAAATAAAAATGAGAAAAATTACGAAAAGGAGAGAAAATATGCGACTTCGTAATGTACCGGGTTCAAGGGAGGCAATTGCAGAAAATAAGATGGCTATAAATGAACCTACATTATTAAAAGGACAGTGGAATAAGGAATTTGGAAATGATAATCCCATTAGAATAGAAATAGGAATGGGCAAGGGAAAATTCATTACCACATTAGCACAGGAGAATCCTGACATAAATTATATAGGAATAGAAAAGTATTCAAGTGTACTTATCAGGGCAATAGAAAAGTGTGAAGACTTAGAAGTGCCCAATCTCAGATTTATAAGAATGGAAGCTGAGTATATATGCGATGTTTTTGAAAAGGGAGAGATAGACAGAATATATCTTAATTTTTCAGATCCATGGCCAAAAGACCGTCATGCCAAAAGACGTCTTACGTCAAAACAGTTTTTTGAAAGATATGATGTGATTTTGAAAAAAGACGGCATTGTTGAATTTAAAACGGATAACGACTTACTTTTTCAGTTTTCCCTGGAGCAGGTTCCCGAGGCAGGTTGGGAACTGGTTGCCCAGACATGGGACCTACATAATGACGAGGAATTAGTAAAGGGCAATGTAATGACTGAATATGAAAGTAAATTTTCAGCCATGGGAAATCCAATTCACAAATTAATAGCAAAGAGATAGAAAAAAGGTGTAACAGACAATATTGAATGAATGTCTGTTACACCTTTCTTCTATATTAATGATTATTTAGATTTACTTTTTTTTCTAATTTTAGGTTTTGATTTTCTGACCTTTTCATTTTTCAGAATAGGCATGTCAATGCCCTTTTCATCTAAACGTTTATTTACGTAGTCTTCTGTAAGACCTGTAATAACGGCAACACAAGGAACTCCAAGAAGCATTCCGATAACTCCTGCAGCCCATCCGCCTACAGTAATGGCAAAAATAATCCACAAGGGTCTAAGACCTGTAGAGTCTCCAAGAATCTTTGGTCCAATAAGATTTCCATCAAGCTGTTGGAGAATGATAATTAATATGGCAAACACCAGACCGCTTTTCGGAGAATAAATACAAAGTAACAACACACTTGGAATACCGCCTAAAAATGGTCCAAAGTAAGGAATCATATTAGTAACACACACAATAATACTTATTAACAGTGAACATTCGGCAAATCCCTTAACACCGAAGAAGTTAATAATCATCATACAGATAAAGCAAAGGATTCCCATAATAAGGGAGTCAATCATTTTTCCGTCAAAGAAATTGCTGAAAATGCGAATAGAATTTTTTCCAACATTCCAGATTTTGTCAGCACGTTCCTTCTTAAAAACTGCGTAAATAACTCTTTTAGTTCCACGAGCCTGCATTTTTTTATCAATAATAAGATAGCAGGAAACAATAATGGCAACAATAAAGTTAAATACAAACTTTATAACAGAAACACCGGTAACTAAAATAGTTGTAGTAATACCGGAAATTAATTTACTTATAATATCCTGCAGAGAAGAATCCGCATTAGTAATGGTTTTCTGTAAATATTTAAAATCAATATCAGGATAACGTTCCGACAGATTATTAACGAAATCCATTATGGAATTACCCCATTCCGGCATTTGATTAAGCAACTGGTTCAGACTGTCAATAATTTCAGGAATTAAATAAATTAATCCGACAATAAGAACAGATATTACTAATAGGTAGGAAAACAGAATCGCTAACATTCTGTTTAGGGCATCATTTCTAATATGTAGCCACTTCTTGAAAACAGTCTTTCTCATCCACGAAACAAGCGGATTAATAAGAAAAGCAATTAAAATACCTATAAAAAATGGTGAAAGGGAAGACAACAGTCTGTTAAGGGTTTCAGATGTGGATTCCCAGAAGAAAACAGCTCTCACAATAATGGCGATAACAAGAACTGTTATAATACTGTAAATACAGATAGTAAAATATCTGCTATTTCCTTCAAATTTATTTTTATTTTCACTCATACAAAATCTCCTAAATGGTAAGAATATATACTAATAAGTATAAGTATAAAAGAAAATTATAACAAGCAAAAAATAATAATATAGATGCAAAAAATAAAAAATAATAAAAACTTTTTAAAAAAATGTAAAAAAGTTGTTGCATTTTTTAGAACTACGTAATATAATAACCATTGTCGCTAATAAAAAAGAAGACAAATTCGCGCCTCTAGCTCATTTGGTAGAGCACCTGACTCTTAATCAGGGTGTGCAGGGTTCGAGCCCCTGGAGGCGCACTTGCGGGTACCGTTTCGGACATTAAATTGCCTGGGGTGGTACTTTTTTTGTGCGTTAGCAATGAGTCACGTATAAATAAGAGAGCAGACTTAGAGAGGAATACTTGTATTCCGAGAAAAGTCTGCTCTCTTATTTTGATGCGGCGAATGCCGCATCAGCGAAATGAAGCGAAGCGTAATAGAGCTGTATGTGACTCATTAGAGTAGTTCAAAAACAACAAAAGAATAAAAACCATAGTTTTCTAAAAAAGTTTTCTATGATACAATCATTTTCGAAAATAATACAAGGTAATTTTATGTATTAATTAATAAAGTAAAGTTGGGGGTAAAAATGAAAGAAAGAATAAAATACGATAACCAAAAAATAGTTATTTTAACAACAATAATTAGCGTATTAATATTAATTATAATTCAAATATTTTTTGAGAAAAGCAGTGATGTATTGGGATTATCAAATATTGAACAAAAAAGCTTATGGGTTTCAGAAAACACGGTTAATATTATAATTCCTTTGGTTATTATAGTTGCAGTATTTTTGAAAAAAACATTAATGTGTATATTTGCACTGGGAATTAGAAGTTTACTTAGCTGTGTTCCGATAGTCATCTATGCTGTTGAAAATAACCAGATAAATAAAATGGAAATTGGCACTATTATATTGAACATAGTATATGTTACTATTTTAATATTAATGTGTTTGAAAAAGAATTGTGGAAGAGAGGTAATATTTGCAATAATAATTACCAGAATAATGTGCATAATTTTCAATGGAAGTCTTTGGAATTTGCTGTATGGATTAGAGAATGGAGGAGTATATCTATTATATAATATGGTACAATTAATATTTTCTGAATTAATATTTATATTGCCAATTATATATTATAATAAAATCATTATTTCATATTTAGGAATGGCAATAGATAACAATTGACTATTTTTTTAATAAAACATAAATAAAATTAATGATTCCAACGACAATAAATAATATGAATAAGTAGTATGGTAAATTATTACCATCATTGTATACGGCTGAATTTGTTATGACAATGCTTTCTGACAAATTTGAAAGAGCTAATCCGATAGAACCGGATAATAAAAAAGCAAAGCCGATAATCACTATAAATAAATTTTTCATAAAGAATAACCTCCAATATTGTACTATTATATAAGCATAATACATTATAATAATATGGCGATTATTTGACAAGTATAGGTTTGCAATTTATGTACTTGTAGTTGTTATTGAAAATATACGTGCAGGCCAGCTTAAAAGTATAGCCAATGCATTAGATGTTGGTTTAGAAGAACTGTATGATCTTTGCTTATATCGAAAATCAGTATTTTCAAAGAAGTATAATGTAACTGCGAATGTGATTATCAAACATAAATCATACTTTATAATTTTTAATAGAAACGGAAAACAATATTGCTATGAAGTTATACCGGTAAAGAAGGACGCTACGAAATATATTGAGGAACTTGCCGTGTGGAAGCTAAATGAAGAAATAAGTAAATTGGAATTGGAGGCGGCTTATGAATCCTTACATTCTTAAAAGAAAAGATGAACCTGTTGCGGTAATCTATTTAATTTTATGAGAGGGATAAATTGATTATTTTACAACATATGATAAAATAATAAACAAAAAAAGGGGAATTTACAGTGCAGATGAAAATTGCAATATGCGATGATGAAATAATAATATGTTCTCAGATTGAAAAGATATTAACGGAAATATTCTTACACAAATCAATAGATGCAGACATTGACTTATTTTACTCTGGGGAGAGACTGTGCGAAGAAATGGAAAAAGAGAAGTATGATTTAATATTTTTAGACATTGAATTTCCCAATATGAACGGAGTGGAGACGGGAAAATATATCCGCAAAGTTTTGAATAATAACATTACCCAGATTGCATATATATCTTCAAAGCAGGAGTACGCAATGGAGCTGTTCAAAGTACATCCGCTGGATTTCCTGAAGAAACCATTAGATAAAGAACAGTTGGAAGAATTAATTGACGACTACATAACAATAAGTGGAGCACAAAAAGAGGTTTTCCGTTATAAAAAAAGGCTATTCAAGTCATAAAATCGAAGTACAGAAAATAATGTATTTTGTTCGTGACAACAGAAAAGTAAGTATGTATACGACGGAAGGAGTAGAAACTTTTTATGAATCGCTGGAGTCAATTTATGACAGAATAAAAAATTACGGTTTTTTGTTCATACACAAATCTTACATGGTAAATTACAGGTATATACAGGTTATAAAATATGACAGCGTTATAATGTCCGACAATGCAGAGTTTTCAATTAGCCAATCCAGAAGAAAACAAATAAGAGAGATTTATAACGGATTGGAGGAAAAATGATGGAAGAGATTTTGTATTGGGTAGCTTATTGCTTATCAACCTTTCTGGAATTTTATATTATTTCTAAATTTATGAAAATGTTTCTGGGAGAAGGAAACAGGGGAAAAGTTGCTATTATAGCAGTTTATACAGTCAGATTTGTCGTATGTACTCTTCAATATATTAATTTTCCACATGGAATGATAAATATGTTATGTGGGGTAATAACCTTGTTTATTGTAGCCTTTGGATATGGTGGAAAAGTTGTTAATAAACTGGTGGCGTGTATTATAACATACTTTTTCTTTTTTGCGTCAGAGGCGGCGGTGGCAGCGGTATTGGCTTTGTCCAATGTCGAAATTTCCGTTTATGGTCACAACGGAGATATGTATTCGTTTATCGTATTAGCGGCAGTGCAGTGGATAACTTATGAAATAGTTATATCCTTTAAAAATATTAACTCAAAAGTTGAAGTTCCAAGAGTAGTTAATATCATCATAATTGTGATAGATGCAATTATATTTGCCTTGGAAACTGCAATTTTCTCACAGAATAGTAATTCTGAAAGCATAAAAATATTGTCAGTAATATGTATGTTATTGGTAATATTTCTGGTAGTTTATTTGTACGATATTATATCCATCAGCTATGCAAAAAAAATGGAAGCAGATTCCATTGAGAGGGAAAAGAATTATTATTTAAAACAGACAGAACTGTTGCAGGCAAGAGATGAGCAATTGCGTGATTTCCGTCATGATATAAATAATCATTTATACGTTATTGGAAGTATGATAGGAAGTGAGAATGAAGAGGCGAAAAAATATATAGAAAATCTCACTGAAAAAATAATTACCACAAAAATGTACAGCAATACAGGAAATGTTGCCATAGACAGTGTAATTAATTATGAATTAAGTAAGGCAGAAAAGCAGGATATTAAGACAAATCTTAATATCGTTGTTCCAAGCGGAATACAGAATGACGTAGAAAATCTTGTAACTATTTTTGGAAATTTGCTGGACAATGCTATAGAAGCAGCAGATAAGTGTACGGATGAGAAATACATTGATTTAAAGGTGAGATACAAAAGAGGAGCAATGTTTATTGACATAAAAAACAGTTACGATGGAGTGATTGTTAAGAGAAAAAATAGAATTGTTACGAAAAAGCAAAACAAAAACCTTCACGGAATCGGCTTAAAAAGTGTGGAGGCAGCAGTTAATAATTATAATGGGACTATGAAATTAGATTTTAATGAAAAAGAATTTAAAGTCAGTATAATGTTATATATTTAAAAGAAAACATTCCTAATGGTTGGACAGGCAATCATAGGGATGTTTTATTTTGTACAAAAATCCTAGTATTTTCTACAATTTGGAAAATAGTGGAAAAAATTGTGGTAGCTTTAAATTGCTGATAGGAAGGGGGATGTGAATTATGAAAAAGATGGTAAAAACCGTTGATAAACTTGTTAGTGCAGCAGCATTGGCGTCAGCAAAGAGTAATGTAAATTCAACATGTGCATATTTCTTTCATCAACCAAAGTTACCGGCTGGTTTAAAGAAATTGAGGAAGTTCTAATGGTTGAAAAAATTTCGAAAGAAATAGCAAAAGGATTGGTACGGAGAGAGGTAATTGAGTACGAAGACTATGAAATATACGAATTTGGGGTAGAGCAATTAATAACGAATATAATAGATTTATTAACTCTCCTTATAGTCGGACTTGTTACCGGCATGGTATGGCAGGGGTTAATATTTGCATTTTCCTTTATGGTAATAAGGAAATACGCAGGTGGATATCATGCATCAACAATGTTAAGATGTTTTTTTCTTACAAACTTTATGCTTGTGATCGTTATTTTATTAATGAAGTTTGTCGAGATTAACAGGTTCATGTGTCTGGGAATTATATTAATGTCAGGTGCGATTATTGGACTGTTATCACCGGTTCAGACAAAGAATAAGCCACTTGATGGAATAGAAAAGTTAATCTACAGAAAGAAAACATTAATAACATTGGTTGTAGAAACAACAGTTGCTGTTATATGTACATTATTGAATAAAGGAGAAATATCAGCATGTATCATGATGGCACAGGTTGTTCTTACATTCTCTCTTATAGCGGGAAGTATGAAAGAAAAACAGTAGTTAAGGTAAAAAGTTATTAAACAGTAAAATGTTTAATAGCTTTTTATTTTTTGCACAATAATATATAGAGTTGAAAACTTTCACGAACCTAGTATAATAAAACTACGATAAAGTGGAGGTGAATATGGCAGAGAAAACAAAAGCTAAGTTCGAAGCAAAGACGGACGACGAAAAGTATTTGCATGCAGAAAAACTTTTGAAAGCAATAGATTGTCTGACAAGGGATAAGGAAAGAGCAGAGATATACGAATACGTTGCTAATATATATAAGGAGTTGGGTGAATACAAAGATGCTAAAGAAAAATATGAAGAGTGTGATAAGAAAGCTAAAGAACATAAAAAGCTTGCAGCTGAACACAAAGATACAAACCCCAAGGTAGAGGAGGATGAGAAAAAGAGTAGTGGCATAGTAGGAAAGATTATACTTGTCATAATAGGAATTTTGGTGGTTGCAGTTATTGCAGTATTTGTTTACACAAGAACTACACCCGGAAAATATGCAAGAGCATCCTACTATCAGAAGACAGGAAATTATCAGAAAGCATATAAGATGTTCCGTACCTTAGGCGGTTACAAAGACAGTGAAGCAAAACTTGCAAAGACAGAACTTGGTGTTATAAAGAAGGCAAAGGTTGGAGCCAACGTCTTATATGGAGGTTATCATTGGCTCATTCTTGAAAAAAAAGATGATAAAGTCATGTTAGTAAAATCAGAGCCAATTAACGGATTTGCATATAATGATAAGAATGAGGATGTGACGTGGGAAACATGTTCTCTTAGAAAATATTTAAATGGAGAATTTCTTGAAGAGACATTTACAAAGGAAATGCGTGGTACAATTCTCGACACGGATATAACAGTATCTGATAATGATCTCTACGGAACAAAGGGAGGAAATTCTACAACAGACAAGATTTTTCTTCTAAACAGTATACAGGCAGAAAAGAAGTACAATGACATTTTAGCCAATTATTTGAGAGACTGCTGGCTTATAGATCCCGGTAGTAAACAGAACACGGCAATGTTCATGTCGTACGGTAAGATTATGGAATATGGTTATGAAGTAACTAATACGAATATGCATATTCGTCCGGCAGTGTGGATTTCAGTAAAGTAAAATAAAAAACTGTAGTTCTAGGGTTTAAACCAATGAACTGCAGTTTTCTTTATATTTCAATAATGCATCTTTCACAGGCATTAACTACAGTTGTATCTTCAAAAGTATCAAAGCGCTTAAATTGGCGACCGTACGACTTATGAACATGACCGTGAACAAAAAATTTAGGTTTATATTTCTTCATTATTTCCAGAAAAATTGAAAAACCAAGGTGAGGTAAATCATCACCATCGTTTAAATTGAACGCCGGTGAGTGAGTCACTAAAATATCAATTCCACGGTTATAAAATATTTTGGGACGAAGTTTGTGATATCTTTTACGCATTTGGCGTTCAGTATATTGGTATTCACGACCGGGACGGTAACGCATGGACCCGCCCAGTCCCATAATTCTGACCCCTTTATATACAAAAACAGTATCTTCAATACAAATACAGCCACTTGGTGGTGTAATATCATAACATTCATCATGGTTTCCGTGAACATATAACACAGGAACATGAGCGAAAGTCACCAAAAATTCTAAATACTGTGGCGCCAAGTCACCACATGAAATAATTAAATCAATATCCTTAAATTTGTCAGCTGAATAATAATCCCAATAATATGAAGATTCTTCATCTGAAATTAATAAAATTCTCATATGTTTTCCTCTCCGTTATTTTACACCCTGCTGAATGGCAACAGGTTTTGCCTGCTCTTTAAGTTCATCAAATACCGGAATTTCACCGATTATGTTATCAGAGAGCCAATCCATAGTTATAATATCATTTGCAGATAAAGTCTGGTGTTCTTTGTTTCGTATTGTTTTATCCTGAGAGTATATTACACCTGAGAATGGGTTAAAATCCCCTGAAGTTATAGTGTGGGTCAAAAGCTCAATGAGTCGTTTAGTTCCATCAGGTAACCATTGGGAGTAAATAATTTCAATGGCATTTTCAGCAAGCCCCCACCAATAATTAATGGCCTGACTATTTTTGGTAATGTCAGATTTCCAGGTACCATCTAAAATAGCTTGAATTAACTGCTCATAAAAATCGCCCCAGTTATAAATCGGAATGGCTAGATTCCAAATGTTTCCGTCATCAAAAAGCTGATATAGGCCGTAGTATCTTGTTCCGGCTTCAGGGACAGACAAATCCTGGTCTGATACACAATCAGGTTTAATGGCCTCAATCTGTTCTCCAACATTTTTATCTTTCAGACAACTCCAAAGAAGATGAATGCGTGCTCTTGGATTTGTCATTTTTGCACCTAGTGCAAATGCATTAATATTGGCAATTGTTCCATAAATAGGATAGTCGGCAATATATACAATTCTATCATGCTCTGACATGGCACCGGCAATGGCACCCATAATAAATTTTGCTTCATACATACGTGAATAATAAGTACGCATTGATGTGTGGGGGTCATGAAGAGAACAATTTAAAATCGTAATCTTCGGGGTGGCAATTGCCGCTTTAAGGCTTGCGTTGGAAAAGGTAGGTGAAGTTGTAAAAATAACATTACATCCGTCATCTATTGCCTTTTTAATTGTATCGTCAATGGTTCCCCCATCAATATTATCATAGTAAACTGTTTTAACATCGTCAGGAAAAGTCTCTTCAACGTGAAGTCTTCCAAGTTCATGGGAATAGGTCCACGAAGAAGATACAGGAGTCTTTTCATATATAAAAGCGACCTTTAACTTTTTATCGGATGGCAATAATTTACTGAGAGTAAAGGACTTCTTTGGAGAAGCCGTCATTCTCAAATCAACTTTCTGAGTTGACATTAACTCAAATTCAGAATAGTTTGAGGAAACAAGTTCCTTTAATTCAGAATCCGTCTTTTCTAAAAGGTCTTTATATCCATACAGACTGATAAAGGCAAGAAATGCATCTCCATCTGTAATGTGTTCAAGTTTATTTCCACCTAAAGAAATATATATTGATTTAAAACTTAAAAACAGCGAGCGAAAATCCATTTTATCGTTTGAACTCCACTGCTCATCCGGTTCTTTCCCTACTGTACTCTGCAGCTTTTGGTAACTTCCAAGCTGGGTAAAGTTAATATAATTAATTTCTGAAAGAGCATAAAAATCCATGAATTCATAGTAAATGCGGACATTGATGTCATCAGTTAATTTTGGAATTATTCTTGTAACAGTACCCATTATTGAAGCTGCGCCATAGTATTTAAGCACGCTTACACGCTTGTTTCCCTCTAAAACATAGAATTTGTTCATATACTCATAAGCAATTATAGGGTCAGCAATACCCTCTTCTTCCTGATATTTACTAAGGGCTATCCATTTGGATGCAAATTCTGTATGCACGTCAAGAATAGGCATAAAATTACTGGAGAAGGAATTGCTTCTGCCGGAAGTTTTTGTTCCTACAATCTGATCCAGTGGAATATTTACAAGACCAAGAGAAACCTCATGGTAATCTCTTGTAGAATGAAGAATATCATCGAGGACTTCAAGAGTTGGTAACTGACCTTTTAAAACCTTGGACTGATAATCTTTTTTTCCTATTTTTGAAGCTCTGACATAATCACTGTAAGGCATAAAGTTAATCGCTCCTTCCTAAAAAAAATCCACTACGTTTCATACACAGATTAACACAAATATAAAATCTTTCAAGAAAAAAATAAGTTAAGTGTAAAAAATAATATAAAATGCAGAAAAGGAAAACAGTAATATAAAAAACGATTGGAAGCATTTTGTAAGCTGTGCGAGCATAGCTACAATTGCGGAGCGCTGTTTGAAGCCACGGAGTGGCTGAGTTCGCGGGAGCAATTGTTAATAAGCGGCGCAGCACAGGTAAAAATGCGACATGTTTTATATATTACTGTTTTCCTTTTCTGCATTTATAATATTGCTTTTAGTACTTAACTTATTTTTTTCTTATATAAACGTTTACGCCTGATTCCTGATAATATGCTGTGAGACGTACTGTTTTTGTATTCCACCACTTTTCAATGGAACCATTAGAAAGTGTTCTTAAATAAGTTGCATCTCCATATGTAGAAGAAATGTTTGAAACGATGGAGTCATATGCGTCTTTTGTCAGTTTGCCGTACTGTAGACGTATTTCGTAAAGTTTGTCCTTGCTATCGAATACGTACTGTAAAAGTGCGTTGTTTGTGCTAGTATTTACTTTGGTACCAAAGAATTCAGGTGTATTATCAGCACTGAAACTGTATGTTAAATAAGCTGTAGTCCCATCAGGGGAAGCAATATAGTTTCCTTTACCAATGTCCTTGCTGTCTTTTTCAGTTTTCTGAACGGCTTTGTGTGTTTTGCCGAAATCAACTTTTCTAGGTGCCTTTATATTTTTCTTTACAACCTTATCCTGAGAACCGCTTGTCTCTACAACTACAACTGTGGCAGGCTCAGTGACATTTTTTGGGGAATTAGTTGTCCCGGATTTTTTTGTCTTGGACAGGCTTACAGCTATAAGCATAATTACTATTAATGCAATAATAACTGTAGTTGCAATTATTAATATTTTATTTTTGTTTGTATTTTTTTCCATTTTTATCGCTCCCTTCGGTCATATAAAATTAATTCTATCATAAATTGTCGTTAAGTAAAAGATAAAAAAACAAAACAATGTTGATAAATGATAATAATTTGGTATAATAAAAGAGTAGTACCTAATACTTATAGTTTGTGAATGAAGTTCACGAACATGAGTCTCTCCTAAGACTCATAAGTATACTAACATATTTTTCAGTCCGGAACGGTTAATGGCAAGGGGGCCTTAACCGTTCTTTGCTGTATTAAAGAAAATTTACGTTTAAGGAAGGTAAAATCATGAAGGGTTGGTTAATTGTAAATGGGTTTTTAAATAGTGAAAAGTTTGAGGAAATATATGACTGGCTAATTAAGGCGGCACTGCAACAGGGAATAGAACTTAGAAAATTAACTAACGATCAGGTAGGGTCTATACTTCCAATTAGCCCGAAGAATACAAGTTGGAAAGAAAAACCGGATTTTGTGTTGTTCTGGGATAAAGATGTATATTTGGCAAAGACATTGGAAAAAGAAGGGTTTAAATTATACAATTGTGCAGAAGCTATAGAGACCTGCGATGACAAGGCTCTTACGTTTATTAAATTAAAGGACACGGATATAAAAATGCCAAAAACATATGTTGCACCAATGACTTTCGACAAGGAGTATAAGGATTATACATTTTTACTTCAGGTAGAAGGAAATGTGGGATATCCAATGATAATTAAGGAAAACAAAGGCTCTTTTGGAGAGCAGGTTTATATGGTTAATAATTATTATGAAGCAGTTGAAAAGATAAAAAATATAGAACATCACGAATTTATAATGCAGGAATATGTTGAAAGCTCCAAAGGAAAAGACGTTAGAATTCACGTGGTGGGCGGGAAAGTTGTTACAGCAATGGAAAGAGTAAATGAAAATGACTTTAGAGCCAACATAACCAATGGAGGTTCAATGAAAAAATATACTCCTACAAAAGAACAGGAAAAAATGGCAGTTGAGGTGTGTGAAAAATTGAAACTGGATTTTGCAGGAGTTGACATAATGTTTGGGAAGGAAGGGGAACCTATACTTTGTGAGGCAAACTCAAATGCACATTTTAAAAATATATACGACTGTACAAAGGTTAATGTTGCAGATGAAATAATGAAATTTATTAAAAAGGATTGCAAAACAGATAATTAATGAGAACAGATCATGATTAGTTGGATTATTTATAATGAAGAAGATGTAGAAAAAAACAGAAGATTTATAAAGTTTGTTACGGAAAAATTAAGTAACTACAATATTGCTACTAAGCTGATAATACTGCAGGAACAAAAAGATATTGCAGGATTAATAAGAGAGCATAAACCGGATTTCGCTATTAACAGAAGTAGAAATTGTAAAGTGGCACTTATGCTTGAAGTGGCAGGCGTAAAAGTATTTAACAATTCAAAAGTAACAAAAATAGCAAATAACAAGGAAGAGACCTTTAATTATTTAGATGGTACAGTAGAGTATATGCCGTTTTTTGACAGGGAAAATAAAGATAAAGTTAATTATCCCTGTGTCATAAAAGCTACGGCCGGTCATGGCGGCAGTCAGGTTTTTATGGCAGGTAGCGAAAAAGAGGCACATAGTATAGAAGAAAAATTAAAGGATGTTAAATATATTTATCAGGAATGTTCCACGGACTTGGGAAAGGATGTCCGAGTATATATAGTAGGAAATAAAATTATAGCTTCAATGCTTAGAACTTCAACTGAAAGTTTTAAGAGCAATTACAGTCTGGGTGGAAGTGCAAGACCATATGAATTAAATAACAATGAGAAAAGTATGGTTAGGAAAATTTTAAAAAAACTTCCTATTGATTATGGTGGAATTGATTTTATTTTTAACAATGGAAAGGCTGTTTTTAACGAAATAGAGGATGCAGTGGGAGCCAGAATGATTTATGAAAAAACAGATATTGACATTGTTGGCATATTTGTGGATTATATAGTAGAGAAAATTAAAGGTTAGGAGATCGTATGAAAATACAACCCCTTAATATTGATTCAAAGAAAAAATATATATTAGTGTATACAATCTGCTTTATTGTTATGGCATTTGCAGCAAGTCTGCCTTGGATAGTAACCGGGACATCTTTTGTATGGAAAATAGACGGACAGGGACAGCACTATCCGGCATTGGTGTATTTAGGCCAGACACTGCGGGAATTTTTTGTGGGAGTTTTTAGCGGACATCCAAAATGGAATATGTGGGACTTAAACATTGGATTTGGTAGCGATGTGGTTGGAACGCTTAACTACTACTGCATTGGAGATCCGTTAGACTTGTTGTCAGTATTTGTGCCAAAAGCATATACCGAATATCTGTATGAATTTTTAATTATATTTAGAATGTATCTGGCGGGATTGGCTTTTAGTGCCTTTGCTTTTTATAAGAAAGCAAAATATTACCCTACATTAATAGGGGCATTTGTGTATCCTTTTTCAGGATATGTTTTAATGTACGGAATAAAGCATCCGTTTTTTACAAATCCCCTTATTTATTTACCATTATTAATTATAGGTTTGGACAAACTATTACATAAAAGAAAATCACTGTTATTCACATTAATGGTGACACTGGCGTTAATAAGTAATTTTTATTTCTTTTATATGTTAACAATTGCAGTAGTTTTATATGCGGTTTATAGAGTGGCAGATTTATATAAAGAAAACAGACTAAAGGAATACGTCTGTGCTTTTTTTAAATGTACGGGCTACTATTTGCTGGGAATTATTAATGCTCTGGCTATATTTTTACCGGTGCTACTGGCATTTTCCGAGTCAGGAAGAAGCAGTGTAAATTCTTTTAGGGAAATTCTTTTTGGAGGACATTACTATAAAGAACTTTTAACCCATTTAGTGGCGGTTGGGACAACAGATGCCCAGACCAACATAGGATATTTTTCAATTGCAGTTATTCTATTTCTTGTTTTACTTTGCAGAAGAAATAAAGAGTATAGGGTGTACAGATTATTTACTATATTAAGCGTTGTAGGGTTGGTTGTGCCGGCAGTAGGATTTGGAATGACGGGATTTTCATATGTAGCCAACAGGTGGATATTTATGTTTACATTTGTGGTGGCAATGGGAACAGTAAGGATGCTGGAGGATAAATCCCATATTAAAATAAAAGATTTCCGACTTGCAGCAGTTGTTGTGGTTGCAGTAGTAGTAACAACAATATTTTTGACTGATGGTATTTTATTAAATGATATTGTTGGAATGGTAATACTTGCTATAGCATTTGTGTTAGTTGAAGTGTCAATGAGGCTTGGATTATTTAGGAAGCAGAGCTTTTATATAGTAATCATATTGTTGTTTGCATTTGAGTGCGGAACAAAGATGATGACACAGTTTGTTATTGATAATGGCGGTATAATGGGACAGTTTATAAAAGCCGGTAAGGTTAATGATGTAATGACTAATGCCGGAATAAGTAAAGTTAAGGATGATGATAAATCTTTATATAGAGTTGAGAGTATATATGAAGGCAGTTCAAATTATTCTCTGGTAAATGACGTCCCGACAGTTTCCTCCTATTACAGCATAACTTCCGGAAATATATCTGAAACAATGGAAAGTTTGGAAAATTCAGATATATTTACGGCAGTGTGGACAAAAGATTTGTCAAGAAGAACCGGTCTTATGGAACTTGCCGGAGTGAAATACTACTTGAAAAGAGGCAACGGGATAGATTTAGCCAGCGTACCATATGGATATAAATTAAAGGATACTTTGGAGACAAAGGCGGAAGACGAAAATAATGATACCGTTTACGTTTATGAAAATTCTTTGGCACTTCCTCTTGTTTATGGCTATGATAACTACATGAAAAAAGGCGATTGGGACAGCTTAGACTCTTATGATAAAGAAAATGCCATGCTTCAGGTTGCGGTTGTTCAGGATGACATGAATGGCGAGCTGAAGGAAAGAACACCTTCCTGCAATTCAGTGGTAGCTATTAATAAGAAGAAATTTGTGTTTAAGTTAAAGAAAATGAAACTTCCTAATATGGATGTAAAAGGCGATAAAATTATCGTAAAAAGCGGTATGGTGAAAATACCTATTTCTTTTAGAGGTATTGCAAACAGTGAAACATACTTAAATATTAAGGGAATTGATTACAATCATTTCAGTGACGAATATGTAAAAGAAAAGCTTAAATCATCTGACATTTCGCAGGATGAAAGAAGTGATGTTATATATAATAAGCGTGTGGATAATTTTTATCTTGGCGGGATAATTAATGACAAGTATGCCGGATTTAACTATTGCACTAAATATTATATTTATAATGGAGCAAAATCCACATTGTGCAATTATGGCTATAATAAAAATTCTCTTAAAGAAGCATATTTCTATATGTCGGCGCCGGGCGTGTATACCTTTGATGATATAAAGATTGTGTGTCAGCCTATGAACAACTATAAAAAGTACGTTAAGAAATTAAAGTTAAATATTAAGAATTTGGAAATTGAACATAATAAAATATCTTATAATGCAAAGCTTAACAACAAAAAACTTATTTGTACCGCAGTTACTTATTCAAAGGGCTGGTCAGCAAAAATTGATGGAAAGCCGGCAAGAATAATAAAAACAAACGGAATGTACATGGGTATAGTTGTACCGAAAGGAAATCATAAAATAGAATACTCTTATGTAACTCCGGGCCTGGAACTTGCAAGTGCTTTATCTCTGGCAGGGTGGCTTGTTACAATATCGTTATTTATAATATTTAGGAGAAAGAAAAACACGAATTAATAAAGTGTAGAAGAATCGATTTTAAAAGGTCAGAATTATAATATGACTTTTTAAGGTCGATTTTTATTTTGAAATATTTTTAATAATGAAAATATGAAAATTTGCCTAAAAAATAAATTCAAAGCAGAAACAAGTGAGCGTTTTGCACAAAAATAGCGTCCTGTTTAAGTGCAAATTTTAAGAAAATGCAAAAAAATAATAAAAATAGTTTTAACATATAGAAAAACACATATTAAAAGACTATAATTTTTTTTGGGTAGTTTAAGGTTAAACAACAAATATTATAAGAGAAGGGAAGAAGCTATTGTGAAAAAATTACAGGCTATAGGCAGAAAAATGTCTGCAGGAATATTGACAGTATGTTTAACAGTAGGAATGTTAGCAGGTACATTTACTTCAGGCACTGCCGAACAGGTAAGTGGAGCGATTACAGGCTTCACATCAAATGATTTTCTAAAATGTTATGGAACATCAATAAGAAATAATTACGGAAATGGAAACACAGTTCATTTGAGAGGTACAAATGCAGGAGGATTATTTGTACAGGAAAGTTGGATGTGTTCCACTAATGTAAGGGATCAAAAGACAATAATGTCTAATTTAAAGGATAGATTCGGGGAAAACCAAATGTACAGTCTTCTTGATTACTACGAAGATAATTACTGGACAGAGTCAGACTTTGATAATTGCAAAAATTTGGGAATGAGTGTTATAAGGGTACCATTCACATACATGAATTTATATAGATATGATTCTTCAAAAAATGATTGGGTATTAAGAGACAATGCATTCAGAAAACTTGACTGGTTTGTAGAACAGTGCAGTCAAAGAGGAATTTATGTAATATTAGATCTACACGGAGCATTTGGTTCACAAAACGGACAGGATCATTCAGGTGAAGTTATTGATAATGTGTCAGATGTGACATTTTTTTCAAATTCATACAACAAAAACAAGACTCTGGAATTATGGAAAACAGTTGCAGCTCACTTTGCAAATAATCCGGCAGTAGCTGCATATGATACATTAAATGAACCGGGAGAAAAGGCAGGTACAACGGGAGAGAAGCATTGGAATTTTTACAATGAAATGTACAATACAATTCGTTCTGTAGATCCGAACCACATTATTATAATGGAATCCTGTTGGGGAACGTCAAATCTTCCTAACCCTCAAAAATATGGTTGGACAAATGTAATGTATGAATACCATCATTACACATGGGATTGCATAAGTGATTTAGATGGTCAGAAAAAATCCTGCGATAATATAATTAATAGTATTAACAACGCAAATTACGGCGTGCCTACATATATTGGCGAGTTTACATGCTTTGAACTTGAGGATGCATGGAATTATGTAATGAACAGATTTAATGAAGAGGGAATTAATTATACTTCGTGGTCATATAAAACCAACAATTCAGGTTCCTGGGGAATTTACAATGAGAAGAATACAAATAAAGTAAATCCTACATCAGACTCGATAGATACAATTAAAAATAACTGGGGAACAAATTCTATTGGAACGGGAAATCAGAGTAGTAATGGAATGATTTATAATTCCATAAAAAAAGCAATGCCTGGAACAATCGTTTTTGCAAATAAGGCTTTGACGGATGATGACTATATTGCCATAAAAGCACAAGTTTCGGATAAATATGTCTGTGCTGACAATAACGGACAGTCGAATCTGATGGCTAACAGAAATTCAGCCGGAGGTTGGGAGCAGTTTAGAGTAATAAACAACAGCGATGGAACGGTGTCGTTCCAATCAAGAGCAAATAACAAGTATTTATGTTCAGTATTTGATGATACTGACAATGAAAATCCAATCATAGCGAGAAGCAATGTCATTGGAACATGGGAAAAGTTCTATGCAGAGAAGCAGTCAGATGGAACATATGCCCTTAGGACATATGAAAAAAATTATTATGTTCAGGCAGACATTGATGACGCAACATCAGGAATTTTACATGCCTATGGAGCGTCGGTAGGAACATGGGAAAAATTTGTATTAGAGCCGGCATCAGACAAAACCGAAATGCCGGGACAGACTGATAATCCATCTGTTCCTGAAACAACGGTAGCCCCAACTACAACAAGTGGAGCTTTAGAAGGATATACAGAAGCAACAGTTAATCAGTGGACACCATCAGGTAAATGGGGATGTTACTTTGGAAACTGGAGTGGAACGGCTTCAGGATCATATAAGTGGGCATCAGACGCAGACTATAATATTTATGTTGATAAGGCAAACAAAGGAACAGCATGGTTAGTACAGGGAAGTTATACAGATAACGTAACAAACGGACATACATATAAAGTAACAGTAGATGTTACTGCATCAAAAGCATGTTCAATTGGTATAAAAGAAGATCTTTCAAATGAAAAGGATCCACAGGTATATACAGATATACCGGCAAATGGTACAAGAACTTTAACAGGAACATACACGGTAACAAACAACCAGATAAAAGTAATGTTTGAGTTAGGACAGAATGTTGATGCAGGAACAAATATTAACTTTAAAAATATTAAGATTGAAGATTTAACAGTTGAAACAACAAAGGAACCAACGCCAACCACAGTAGCACCAACAACAGAGGCACCGACTACAATTGGACCAACAACAGTAGTACCTACAACAACAGTAGCACCAACAATGGTAGCACCAACAACGGTAGTACCTACTACAGCAGCGCCAACAACAGTAGCACCAACAACGGTAGCACCAACAACGGTAGTACCTACTACAGCAACGCCAACAACAGTGGCACCTACAACAGTGGCACCTACAACGGTAGTACCTACTACGGCAGCACCAACAACAGAGGCACCAATCACAACAGTAGCCCCTACAACAACAGTTGATGAGGATGCAGTTCCTGCACCAATAGGATTAATATATGCAGGAAATAAAACACTTCCATATTACTTTGCATGGCAGTCACCTGCAAGTGACATAGACAGCTACAATGTATATGTTGACGGAAGATTAGTGGCAACATCAAATGTTCCACATATAAATCTTTCTATAGATGTGTTTAAGGATGGTAAAAAGGATTATATAATATCTGTAAAATCAGTTAGAGGTGGCAAGGAATCAGAAGCAATATCAGTTACATATAGTTTCAATGACGAGTTACCAACAACAGAGGTACCAACAACAGTAGCACCTACGACAGTAGTGCCAACAACGGTAGCCCCAACAACAGTAGCACCTACGACAGTAGTGCCAACAACGGTAGCACCAACAACGGTAGCACCAACAACGGTAGCACCTACGACAGTAGTGCCAACAACGGTAGCACCAACAACAGTAGCACCAACAACGGTAGCACCAACAACAGTAGCACCAACGACAGTAGTGCCAACAACGGTAGCACCTACAACAGAGGCACCTACGACAGTAGCGCCTACAACAGTTGATGAGGAGGCAGTTCCTACTCCAATAGGATTAACGTATGTAGGAAATGAAACACTGCCATACTACTTTATATGGCAGGCACCGGCAAGTGATATAGACAGCTACAATGTATATGTTGACGGAAGATTAGTGGCAACATCAAATGTACCAAATATTAGTCTGCCTATAGATGTATTTAAGGATGGTAAAAAGGATTATACAATATCTGTAAAATCAGTTAGAGATGGCAGGGAATCAGAAGCAACATCAGTTACATATAGTTTCAAGGATGAATTGCCAACAACAGAGGCTCCGACAACAGAGGCACCTACAACACAGAGCGAAACTTCAACAGCAATAATTGGAGAAGGAAGCGATGCAGGTAAGGTAGACAGTGAAATATTGAATTGTAAGAATGATAAGGATTTAGCAGGATCAACTTTCGGAAAACTTTGTGTAAAGGTTAAGAAGAGTAAGAAAAAAGCTATTAGCCTTACATGGAAGAAGATAAGCACAGCCAAGACATATGTTGTATATGGTACAAAGTGTGGAACTTCATATAAGAAGATTGCAACTGTTCACAGCAAGACATTTAC
>ERZ827363.675-NODE-675-length-36270-cov-4.975866_pt1 | contig 36270 bp, 22 predicted proteins | sample MGYA00519776_ERZ827363 | MGnify/ENA primary metagenome ERZ827363 (study PRJEB31778, sample SAMEA3449288) | human gut metagenome | biome: human gut; feature: human-associated habitat; material: faeces | place: United Kingdom | collected 2010/2012 ... | reverse complement strand
AAAGGATGCTTCCACGTACCGAGAGGACTGTATCAGTGCTGGAAAACACTGGAAAGTTTATAACCCTAAATTAATAACAACACTATGGATGGACGACGTAATTTTCTGAAAACCGCATTTGCCACATGTTCACTGTTAGCAGGCAGCAAGCTTCTGACAGCTTGCACTCCTATAAAAAAAGTAGCTACTGACGAAGAGACATTCGAGACGTTTGCTACGCCCGATGCTCTAAAAGGAATGCCTATTAAAGCGACTTTTCTGGATGAAATAAGTTGGGATATTCCGCATCAGAACTGGGGTACCAAAGAGTGGGATCAGGATTTTAAAGCAATGAAGAAAATGGGAATCAATACCGTTGTGCTCATTCGAGCCGGTCTCGCCAAATGGATTGCCTCCCCTTTTCAATGTTTATTAGGAAAAGAAGATGTCTATTATCCCCCTGTAGACTTGGTTGAAATGTTCCTGACATTAGCCGATAAATACAATATGGCTTTTTACTTTGGAATGTATGACTCCGGAAAGTACTGGCAGGAAGGACTGTTTCAGAAAGAAATAGATCTGAATATGGCACTGATAGACGAAGTCTGGAAAAAATATGGTCATCATAAATCATTCCAGGGCTGGTATTTGTCACAAGAAATCAGCCGGCGCACAAAGAATATGTCCAAGATTTATGCAGAAGTCGGGAAACATGCCAAAGCAGTTTCCGGGAATCTGTCGACCATGGTCTCTCCTTATATACACGGAGTAAAAACAGACCAGGTAATGGCAGGCGACAAAGCACTGTCTGTGAAAGAGCATGAGGAAGAATGGGATGAAATATTGAATAACGTCAATGGAGCTGTTGATATCATGGCTTTTCAAGATGGTCAGGTGGATTATCATGAATTATATGACTATTTGGTTATCAATAAGAAACTGGCAGATAAATACAACATGAAATGCTGGACCAATATTGAATCTTTCGACCGTGACATGCCTATTCGTTTCTTACCTATCAAATGGGAAAAGCTGCTGTTAAAGCTGGATGCTGCGAGAAGAGCTGGAATGGAAAATGCAATCACATTTGAGTTTTCTCATTTCATGAGCCCTAACTCGGCTTACCTGCAAGCCGGGCACCTATATGAAAGATATTGTGAACACTTTATTCTATAAACCTATCTAATATTGTAATGCAATGAAAAAAAGAATCAAATGGAATCCGAGGTTCATGACCTCATTGTTTATTGCGTTCATGTGCACATTGAGTTGTTTCGCACAAAACGTAATAAAAGGATCAGTAAGTGATGGTGGTGGCGAACCATTGCCAGGAGTGTCTGTAGCCGTCAAAGGTACGACCAGTGGTACGATAACAGACATGGATGGAAAGTTTAGTATCAATGCCCGAAATAATGATGTATTGATATTCTCTTATGTTGGTATGAATACTCAGGACATCAAAGTAAATGGTCAGCATTTCATTTCGGTAACCATGAAAGACGATGTTGCTTCACTGGACGAAGTGGTGGTAGTTGGGTACGGAACACAAAAACGTGGCAGTATTACCGGAGCCATATCTACAGTATCCGACAAAGAATTGTTGAAAGCTCCTACGATGAGTATCAGTAACGTAGTTGGTGCACGTATTGCCGGAGTTGCAGCCGTACAGTCCAGCGGTCAGCCGGGATCGGACAATGCAACACTGACAATGCGCGGTCAGAGCGGTATTGTATATGTGATTGATGGTATCCGCCGTACGTCTGCCGACTTTAACGGCTTGGACCCTAACGAAATAGAGTCTGTATCTATCTTGAAAGATGCCTCTGCCGTAGCTGTTTATGGTTTGGATGCCAACGGTGTTTTCATCGTTACTACCAAACAGGGAAAAGCGGAAAAGATGTCTATCACTTATACCGGTTCGGTCGGTTTCAGCCAGAATGCGGAACAACAAGAGTGGTTGGACGGTCCCGGATATGCTTACTGGTATAATAAAGCACGGGAGTTACAAGGTGACCCTACAGTATTTACCTCAGAAATGGTGCAGAAAATGAAAGATGGAGTTGATGGTTGGGGAAATACAAACTGGTATGATAAGATCTATGGTACCGGTACTCGTACACACCATAATATATCGGCAACCGGAGGTAGTGACAGAGTGCGTTTCTTCGCATCTATCGGTTATCTGGATGAGAAAGGTAATATCGACAATTATGGTTACAACCGTTTAAACCTTCGTTCCAATATCGATGCCAAATTAACCAAGAGTCTTACCTTCACATTAGGAGTATCCGGTCGTATTGAGAAAAGAGATTCCCCTCGTTATTCCGCTAATCCGGATGACTGGCATAATGTCCCACAACAAGTTATTCGTGCCTTGCCTTATGTGCCCGATACTTACGAATATGATGGAAAAACTTACAATGTATCTACGCCGACCGCTTCCTCTCCGGTAGCTCCGTTAGCATCTATCAACGAATCAGGATACAGCAAATCCAATTATTCTTATATTCAGTCTAACTTCAGCTTGAAGTATGACGCACCATGGCTGAAAGGATTAAGTTTCAAATTCCAGGGAGCTTATGACTTAACTTATAACTTCAGCAAAATCCTGAGTAATCCTTATGAAGTGATGATAATGAACCTTCCAACAAGTGAAAGCACTTCATTAACTTATTATAAAGGAACAGATGCATCCGGTAACTCTATTAGTTTGAGTGAATCCGCATCCAGAGGCTATACATTTACTACACAAACAAGTGTAACCTATGATAATAAGTTTGGCAAACATACCGTAGGTGGAATGTTTCTCGCAGAAACTCGTGAGAATAAGAGTAATGCGTTGAGCGCAACCGGTTACGGACTGGACTTTATCCAACTGGATGAACTTAATCAAATAACTAATAAAACCGGAAACGGAGCAGAAAAGTTCCCGAGCATCGGAGGATATAGCGGACATACAAGAGTAGCGGGCTTTGTAGGACGTGTGAACTATAATTACGACGATAAGTATTATCTGGAAGCTTCTCTACGTCATGACGGTAGCTACCTGTTTGGTGGAATGAACAAACGTTGGGTGACATTGCCCGGTGTTTCCGCAGGTTGGAGAATCAATAATGAAAACTGGTTCAACGCACCCTGGATCAATAACCTGAAGCTAAGAGCCGGTATTGGTAAGACTGCAACAAGTGGCGTAAGCGCTTTCCAATGGAGAAATACGATGGGCATTACAAAAAATGCCGTAATCATTGGTGGAAGCAGCCAGACAATGATGTATGCTTCTGTATTAGGTAATCCTAATTTGTCATGGGCTCAATGTCTGAATTATAATGTCGGCGTTGACGCAACGATGTGGAACGGATTATTAGGTGTCGAATTTGATGTATTCTACAAATATGAATATGACAAGCTGGCTACAGTCACAGGTGCATATGCTCCTTCAAGAGGCGGATACTATTTCAGTTCTGCAAACGTCAATAAAAATGATTATAAAGGATTTGATCTAACTCTGACTCACTATAATCATATCAACAAATTCAATTATGGTGCGAAATTAATCTGGTCTTATGCATATGGCCGTTGGCTGAAATATGTAGGTGATTCGGATAATGCTCCTGAATATCAGCGTCTGACAGGAAAGCAAATAGGTTCCAAATACGGTTTCATCGCCAATGGACTGTTCCAAAGCGAAGAAGAGATTGCTAATTCGGCTACCGTCAAAGGTTATAAAGCCCTGCCGGGATACATTAAATATGTAGATAGAAATGGAGACGGTATCATTACTGCTGCACAAGATCAAGGTTATGTAGGTAAAAGTGCTACTCCGAAACATACCGGTTCTTTGAACTTATTCGGTAATTGGAAAGGATTTGACTTTGACTTGTTGTTCTCTTGGGGATTGGGTAATGTCGTAGCCCTGACCGGTCAGTATACAGCCAGCGGTTCTGCGGGTACACAAGATAATACCTCATTTACCAAACCTTTCTATCATGGAGGAAACTCACCGACATTCCTGGTTGAAAACTCATGGACTCCGGAACATACCAATGCAGAATTCCCACGCCTGGAAATTACTGGTCCAAGTAATAACAATGGATACTCTTCTACCTTCTGGTACAGAAACGGAAACTATATGCGCCTGAAGACTGCACAAATTGGTTACAATTTCCCGAAGAAATGGCTGAACCCTGCAGGTATAGAAGGTCTGAGACTCTATGTTGAAGGCTATAACCTGTTGACCTTTAGCGGACTGACCAAATACAACATTGACCCGGAATCTCCTGCTGTAAACAATGGTTATTACCCGCAACAGAGAACTTATACGCTAGGTGTAAAACTAACATTCTAAAAAACGGAAGTATATGAAAAAGATATTATTAAATATATCATTAGCACTAGCATTAGGCTTTACCATCAGTTCGTGCAATGATTGGCTGGACGGTGTCAAACAGACATCGACTGTAAGTGATGAGATTGTTTGGCAAGATGAAGCATATGTAGATAAGTATGTGAATGCTTTCTATACATATCTGAACAAATATGGTCAGTTCGGTGAATCACAGTTCTCCGGAAGTTTGACTGAAAGTCTGACTGAGACATTCAAATACGGTTCGGTAGCTTTAGGAGACAGAGCCGGACATCCGAACAACTACGTCACCAATCCGGATGTTATCAGTCCGGATGGATGCCGTTACAACATTTGGGATAAAGACCTCGCATACGGTAACATCCGTCAGATGAACCAATTCCTGTCCATGCAGAAACAATACTCAACATTCCCTGAAGACAAGAATTTGAAATGGGAAGCCCAAGTACGTTTCTTCCGTGCTTACGTTTATTTCCAATTAGCTAAACGTCATGGCGGAGTTATTCTTTACGACGACCTTCCTGCCTCTAATGATAAAGCACGGAGTACGGCAGCTGAAACATGGCAGTTCATTGCAGATGATCTGGACTTTGCAGCTACCAACCTGCCAAAAGAATGGGATGCGGCCAATAAAGGCCGGGTGACAAAGGGGGCTGCCTATGCATTGAAATCACGTGCTATGCTATATGCAGAACGTTGGCAAGATGCCTATAATGCAGCCGATGAAGTTGAAAAACTTCAGTTGTATGATTTGGTAGACAACTATGCGGATGCTTGGAAAGGTAACAATAAGGAAGCTATTCTGGAATTTGATTACAATAAAGACAGTGGACCCAACCACACTTTTGACCAATATTATGTTCCTCAATGTGATGGTTATGACTTTGGTGCTTTGGGTACTCCTACTCAGGAAATGGTAGAATCTTATGAAGACAAGAACGGCAATAAGGTAGATTGGACCGAATGGCATGGCACTACCACAAAAGAACCTCCTTATGACCAACTAGAGCCACGCTTCGCAGCCACAATTATCTATCGTGGCTGTACATGGAAAGGTAAAGTCATGGACTGTAGTGTAGGTGGAACAAACGGAGCTTTCATGGCTTATCGTGAACAATCTTATTCGTATGGAAAAACAACCACTGGTTATTTCTTGCGCAAACTATTGGATGAGAAACTGATTGATGTAAAAGGTACTAAAAGTTCACAGGCATGGGTAGAAATCCGTTTTGCAGAAGTTCTGCTAAACAAAGCCGAAGCTGCATACCGGCTTAATAAAACCGGTGAAGCACAGTCTTTAATGAATAGAGTTCGTGCTCGTGCAGGAGTGAATTTGCCGGGCAAGTCTTCGAGTGGTGAGGCATGGTTCAAAGATTATCGTAATGAGCGTAAAGTAGAATTGGCATACGAAGGACATTTGTTCTGGGATATGCGCCGTTGGAAACTGGCCCACATCGAATATAACAACTATCGCTGCCATGGTCTTAAGATAACGAACGGCACATACGAATACATCGATTGTGACGGACAGGATCGTAAATTCCCGCAGAAATTATATGTCCTGCCGGTACCGACCTCTGAGATAAAAAACAATGCGTTAATTGAGCAATATGATGAATGGAAATAACTAAAAGCTTAATACAATGAAAAATAAAATATTATCAATCGTTTCAGTCATTGCGTTTCTGATGGGTATGAGTGCGTGTCACAGCCCGGAAGATTTTAATCCGACTGTTGAACGAAACATAATCAACAATTTGACAGCATCCTTCCCGGATGACGACAGTGATGACAACAGTTTCACGAGTGAAATAGATTATACGAATCATATAATTACAGTTGTATTTCCGTATAACTACCCCAAACTTTCAGACAACGTTCTGCAAACATCTGACTTGAAGAAAATGCGTGTAATCGCTGACCTTGATAATAATGTATATGTTTATCCGACATTATTATTTATGGATATGACAAAGGACAATTATATTACGGTGAAAGATCAGACCGGTACGAGTACCGAATATAAAGTTGTAGCAGAAATACGTAAAAGTAATGAGTGCACAATCACGAAATTCAATCTTACAAGTCTGGGATTATCAGGTATTATCAACGAAAGTACCAAAACTATTTCTCTGATTAGCCTGGAAAGTATAGGTGAAGTTTTAGCAGATGTATCAATATCTCACGGAGCAACGATCTCACCTGATCCGACTACGGTTGCATTGAATTACGACCAAGACCAGAAAGTCACTGTGACTGCGCAAAACGGTACAACTAAATCTACGTATACCGTCAAGAAGGAAATTCCTGAAAAGATTGCTGCCGGCTTGCGTGCAAACAGTGCTAAACTTATTTGGGCCAAGAAACTGACAGACATAGGAATCTCCAGCTTCGATATGACGACCGGTATTGCTGTAACAAATGACTATGTAGTCATTAATGAACGTGCGAAGAATCCTGTATACTTGCATGCCAAGAATGGCGAAAAAGCAGGAACAATGAACATTAGCTTTGCAGGTTAGTCTGACTAATTTCTATGCAACAGCAGACAAGGACGGAAATATCCTGTTCACGAATCTGACTCCAAATGCCGGACCAGCCTTTACTGTATGGAAAGCCTCGGGAGTCGACCAAGCACCGGAGAAATACATAGAATTTACAACTTCGCTGGCTATGGGCAGAAAACTGTCAGTATGTGGCAGTCTGAACAGTAATGCTATTATTACCGCTCCTATCTATGCCACTTCAGGCCAGTTTGCCCGTTGGCAGGTAGAAAATGGCGTACTTAAATCACAGACTCCGGACATCATTACAGCGCAAGGAATAGGCGGATGGGGAACAAATGCTGATGTCATTTACTCTGACCCGACAGATCCGACCAGTGATTATTATACTACGTTCTACGCCGAACCACGCAACCTATGCTGGATGGATGGAAAAACAAATGCAATTAAGAATAAGGGAGTGGCACTTGATGGAAACTACGTACCGAATGCTGTCGATTATACAGTATTTAACAAGGTGGAATATGTCGCTTCAAATCTGGTGAATCCATGGAATTGGGGAACTGCCGATAATATCTACTTGTTCGATCTTTCATCAGGCTCGTTAGCTACTCAGGCTATTGACTTCGGAAGTACCGGTTTGGGAATCAATGGAAACTATGGTTCTAAGATTCTTGGAAATACGAACGGTAATTACTGTGGTGATGTAGTTTTGAAAGTTTCTGATGACGGTTATTATATGTACGTTTACTTTATGTTCTGCAATGGATACGTAGGTTGCGTACAGTGTGACTGTATCGACATGTAAAATACCATCTTTATGCAAAAAGCCTGTACCTCTTTCAGGTACAGGCTTTTTACTTCAACTATTAAGTCGTATAAAATGAATATCAAGAAAAATATAATAAAAGCATTTATAGGAGGAATAGCTGCCTGCTTGTGCATGGCATGTGGCGGCAGCGATTCAAAAGATTATTGGGGAGACACCAGCGGAGGAGGAGACGAAGAACCGACAGAGAATCCTAATGCCTCCAAACCCCGTTATATCTGGATTGACGCAGCTGCCAACTTTCCCGATTTTGCCAACAGCAAAGAAAACATAGCCCGTGATCTGGCTTTAGCCAAAGATGCCGGTTTCACTGATATTGTAGTAGATGTACGTCCCACTACCGGAGATGTTTTATTTAAAACGAATCATGTAGATCAGGTCAAATTTATGTATGCCTGGATCGGAAGCAACTATACCAAAGTAGAAAGAACAGCAACATGGGACTACCTGCAAGCCTTCGTTGACGAAGCACGCAAACAGGGACTTCGTATCCATGCCGCCATTAATACTTTTGTCGGTGGAAATCAGATCGACGGAGGCACAGGACTTTTGTACAGAGATCAGTCTAAAGCAGCATGGGCAACGCAGATGAACATGCAGACAGGAATTACAAGTGTAATGAACACTAGTGAAAGTGCCAAGTTCTTCAATCCTGCCCATCCGGAAGTACAAACTTTCCTTTGTAACTTACTGGAAGATCTTGCAAGCTACGATCTGGACGGTATCTTCTTAGACCGTGGACGCTTCCTTAATCTGCAAGCCGATTTTTCTGAAGAGTCCCGTAAGCAATTCGAGGCTTACATGGGAGGAATAAAAATCCAAAATTACCCGGACGACATTTTGGCACCGGGTGCTTCCAGTCTTCCTGCCACCTATCCTAAATATATGACTAAGTGGTTGGAATTCCGCGCAAAAGTGATTTATGACTTTATGCAGAAAGCACGCACTGCCGTCAAAGAAGTCAACTCTAAAATTAAGTTTGGAGTTTACGTAGGTGGTTGGTACTCTTCCTATTATGATGTAGGCGTTAACTGGGCTGCTACCACTTATGATACCTCTCGTTATTACAAATGGGCAACCGGCAAATATATGAATTATGGCTATGCTGCCTGCATGGATCAGATCCTTATCGGTGCCTATGCTTCTCCGCTTAAAGTACATGGAACTACCGAATGGACTATGGAAGGATTCTGTTCATTGGCAAAAGATAAGATTAAAGGAGAATGTCCTATTGTAGCCGGAGGTCCGGATGTAGGTAACTGGGATACCAACAATCAGGCAACCCAGGAACAAGAAAACCAAGCAATCGTACAGTCTGTAAAAGCTTGTATGGACGTATGTGACGGATATTTCCTGTTTGATATGATTCATTTGAAAAAAGCCGGTCAGTGGCAATATGCCAAAGAAGGCATCGAACTTGCGATGAAATAAAAGGAATAACTGAATAGCATATAATAACATGAAGAAAATAACACTAGCACTCTTATCCGTTTTACTGATCACAGCACTGGGAGGATGTAAAAGCACTACACCCCAGACAGCAGACAAAAATGTAAAACCTGCCTTGATGTGGTTTGATGCTGAAGCCAATTTTGAACGTTTCAGCCATCCCGATTCAATAGATTATTATCTGACTAAGATAAAATCACTGGGCTTTACCCACGCTGTTGTTGATGTACGCCCTATCACGGGAGAAGTATTGTTCGACACAGAATTCGCACCTAAGATGCGCGAATGGCAAGGATATGAACGTAAAGACTTTGACTATCTGGGACATTTTATCAAGAAAGCGCATGAATTGGGAATAGAAGTGCATGCTTCTCTCAATGTATTTGTTGCCGGTCATAACTACTTTGACCGCGGATTGGTGTATTCCACTAACCCCGAGTGGGCATCTGTTGTATATACTCCGGAAGGCATGACTTCCATAACAAACGAAAAGAAAAAATATTCTGCCATGGTGAACCCTATCAACGAGGACTTTCGGACACATATTCTGAATGTCCTGAAAGACCTGGTTAAACGTTACCCTGATTTAGACGGATTAATGCTGGACAGAGTAAGATATGATGGTATTTCCGCCGACTTCTCCGATATCTCCCGCCAGCAGTTTGAAGCATATATCGGACAAAAAGTAGAAAAATTCCCGGAAGATATTTTTGAATGGAAGAAAGACTCCAACGGCAAATATTATCCCGAGCGTGGCAAGCATTTTCTGAAATGGATCGAATGGCGTACCAAAAATATTTACGACTTTATGGCTCTTGCCCGAAAGGAAGTAAAAGCAGTCAATCCGGACATTTCTTTTGGTACTTATACGGGTGCCTGGTATCCTTCCTATTATGAAGTGGGAGTCAACTTTGCCAGTAACCAGTATGACCCGAGTAAAGATTTTGATTGGGCTACTCCGGAATACAAAAACTATGGATATGCAGAACTGATCGACCTCTATGCTACCGGCAACTACTATACAGATATCACAATCGAAGAATCTCTGAAGAATAAGAAAACCGTATGGAACGAAACCGATTCACAAGGCCAAAGCGGTACATGGTATTCGGTAGAAGGATCGTGTCAGAAATTACGCCATATAATGAAAGACAATCAATTCATGGGGGGTATCCTGGTAGATCAATTCTATGATAACCCCGCAAAACTCTCGGCAACAATCGAAATGAACCTGAAAGCATCAGACGGATTGATGGTATTTGACATAGTACACATCATCAATAAAGGATTATGGAAAGAAGTTGAAAATGGAATGAGAGCTGGAGGAGCTCTGGAATAATAAACATTTGAATCCTATAAACATATGAAAAGACTCTCAATTATCTCCCTACTGTTATGGATTGGAATGGTGGCTTTTGCTACCGGAAAGTCCAAAGTGATGTGGTTGGATTGTTCTGCAAATTTTCAGAGATTCAGCTACCCGGATTCCATCCGTTACTATGTGGACAAATGCCATGAAGCAGGAATCACTCACTTAGTATTGGATATAAAAGATAACACAGGTGAAGTGCTATACCCCAGCAAATACACCGCACAGAAAAAGAACTGGAAGAATTTCGATCGTCCGGATTTTGACTTTATCAATACCTTTATTAAGGCAGCCCATGCCCATGGGATGGTTATCTTTGCCGGGATGAATATTTTTGCAGATGGACAGAATATCGTAAAGCGTGGTGCCGTTTTTGATAAGCATAAGAAATGGCAGGCCATCAATTATGTCCCACGCAAAGGATTATTGCCCGTAACGGAAATAGAAGGAAAACCTACCATGTTCCTGAATCCGGCATTAAAGGAAGTGCAGAAATACGAAATAGACATTATCAAGGAAGTAGTCAGGAATTATGCTTTCGACGGCATTATGCTGGATCGTGCCCGTTACGATTGTATCGACTCTGATTTCTCTCCCGAATCCCGAAAAATGTTCGAGAAGTTTATAGGAAAGAAGATAGACAGATTTCCGGAGGATATACTTGAATGGCGGCCTAATGCTGAAGGAGGAATTGACCGTGTCGGTGGTCCGTATTATCATCAATGGCTGACATGGAGGGCTTCCGTCATCTATAATTTCATCAAAGACGTACGTACTTCCATCAAAAAAGTGAATCCCGATTGTATGCTGGCGGCCTACACAGGGGCATGGTATCCTACCTACTTCGAAGTAGGAGTAAACTGGGCAAGCCAGAAGTATGATGTCAGCAAAGACTTCAGTTGGGCAACACCCGACTATAAGAATTATGGATTTGCCGAATTACTGGATTTCTACACAAACGGGAATTATTATTGGAATGTAACACTCGACGATTATTACCGGTCATCCGGCAAACATAAAAATGAAACGGACAGTGAATTTTCTACCGGAGAATATCTATGCGTAGAAGGAGGTTGCAAATATTCCAAATACTTATTGAAAGATGCAGTACCCGTATGCGGAGGACTGTATGTAGAAGATTACAAACGAGATGTAAATCAGTTTCAGAAGGCGGTACGCATGAATCTGAAAGAATCGGACGGTGTGATGATTTTTGATATTGTACATATTATCCGTAACGGATGGTGGGACGAACTAAAAGAAGCACTGGATGAAACCAAGCTGGATGAAGCGGGAATGATTAAAGGAACCGTTACCTGCGACGGCAAAGGCATAGCCAATGTGGTAGTGACAGACGGACTGCGTTGCGTCACTACAGACAAGAACGGTATCTATCATCTGCCAAATCTCGGAAATACACGTTTTGTATATATCACAACTCCTGCCGGATACCTGACAGACTGCGAACAGACCATTCCCAGATTCTATCAGGAAATTGATCTGAGCAAGACAAATGAATATAACTTCCGCCTGAAGAAGAATCCTAAAGATGACAGCAAACATCTGTTTGTACTGGAAGCAGATGTACAAGCCGGCTTGAAAGAACATTGGGATTTGTACGCCCCCATCGTCGATGACTATAAACAATTAATCGACCAACATACCGATCGTGATGTATTCGGACTGAATTGCGGAGATATCTTCTGGGACACACCAGCCACTTTCTTTCCACCTTATATAGATAAAGCAAAGAAACTGGATATACCCATATACCGCGCAATCGGTAATCACGATATCGATTGTAACGGAGCTACTCATGAAACATCGTACCGGACTTTCGAAGGATATTTCGGTCCTACCCATTATTCGTTCAACAAAGGAAATGCCCACTATATTGTTATAAACAACAACTTTTATGTGGGACGTGAATACTTCTACATCGGTTATGTAGATGAAACTACTTTCAAATGGCTGGAAGAAGATTTATCTTATGTACCTAAAGGCACACTGGTATTCTTCATGACACATATCCCCACTCGGATAACGGAACAGAAAAGACCTTTCAACTATGATTACGGTATGCTGGCGGGAGAAACGATCAATGCCGAATCTGTTCACCGATTATTGGACGGATACGAAACCCACTTTCTGACGGGACATCTTCATTCTAACTCCAATATCGTATTCAACGATCATCAGATGGAACATAACACAGCTGCCGTATGCGGCATTTGGTGGCATGCAGATGTCTGCATAGACGGAACTCCCCAAGGATACGGAGTCTATGAAGTAGACGGCAATCAGGTAAAATGGTATTATAAAAGTGTCGGTCATCCGAAAGATTACCAATTCCGTAGTTACGGAGCAGGAACATCCAAGGAGTTTCCAAAAGACATTATAGCAAACGTATGGAACTGGGATAAGAACTGGAAAGTAGAATGGCTGGAAAACGGGAAAGTAATGGGAGCAATGACTCAATATACAGGAGTCGACCCTTATGCACACAAAGTATGTACGGATAAGAAAAGAACCATGCAAAGCTGGATATCAGCAGCAAACACCGGTCACATGTTTCGTGCCACTCCTGAAAATCCGAGAGCTAACATAGAAATTAAAGTTACAGACCGCTTCGGTAATGTTTACCTGCAAACAATTTCTAAATAAGAAACAATGAAATATCTAAGATATTACTTATGGATTATTTGCCTGTTATTCCCATTGGGAATACAGGCAAAAGTCAAGCTAACTTCCATTTGGGGAGACAACATGGTGTTGCAGCAACAATCGGAAGTAATCTTTAGGGGAAAAGCATCCGCCAATAAACAAATCGTTGCGATTGCATCATGGAATCAGCATAAAGTAACGACCCGGAGTGATCAGGAAGGTAACTGGAAGCTAAAGCTTCTCACTCCTGCCGCAGGCGGTCCTTATACAATCTCCTTTTCGGATGGCGAAAAACTGACGCTGAATAATATTCTGATTGGCGAAGTCTGGTTTTGCTCGGGACAATCTAATATGGAAATGCCCGTCAGGGGATTTCGCGGACAACCGGTGTACGGTTCGCAACCTTATATTGTAACCGCCGATCCTAAGCGAGAACTACGCCTGTTTACCGTCAAGAGAGATTGGAGTACAACTCCTAAAGAAGAGGGCGTCACAGGTCATTGGTCGGAGTTGTCTCCCAAAGAAGTCGGAGATTTTAGTGCTGTCGCTTATTTCTTCGGTGACTTGTTACAGCGTTCATTAGATGTCCCTGTCGGTCTCATTCATTGTTCATGGAGTGCTTCGAAAATAGAAACCTGGATGGATAAAGAAACTTTGCAACACTTTCCTGAAGTCCAGTTGCCGGATATCAACCAAGCCGAGTTTGAATGGCCTGCAGGTACCCCTACCTTGTTATGGAATGCAATGGTAAATCCTTGGAAAGGATTCCCGGTCAAAGGGGTTATCTGGTATCAGGGAGAGTCGAACTCTCCCAATCCGACTCTTTATAAGAAACTGTTTCCTGCCATGGTGGCACAGTGGAGAGAATTTTTCAATAATCCCGGAATGCCCTTATATTATGTGCAAATCACTCCTTGGCAGGCAGAAGGGAAAGATAAGCTGGACCGGGCATGGTTTCGTCAGTGTCAGTTGGAACTTATGTACGAAGTTCCCAATGTAGGGATGGTGACAACGACCGATGCAGGAAGTGAGAAGTTTATTCATCCTCCTTATAAAATCAAGGTCGGTGAGCGGCTGGCATATTGGGCACTGGCAAAAACCTATGGCAAAGAAGGTTTCTTATATGCAGGGCCTTTCTATAAAAGCTGTCAACTGAAAGGAAATGTGGTAGAAATCACTTTTGAGAACGGCAATGAAGGACTTATTCCCGAAAACCAAAGACTGAAAGGATTCGAACTGGTAGATAAGAATGGAAGGATTGTGCCGGCAGAAGCAGAAATTATAAATGGCTCCGCACGTGTAAAAGTATGGAATGATTCCATATCCCATCCCGTCGAAGTGCGCTATTGTTTCCGCAATTATATGGAAGGTGATCTTTTTAATAATGCGGAGATACCGGCTTCACCATTCCGAATCGTAGTACAACAATAAAAAAATAAATATGAACAGTAATATACGAGCTTCTTCTTTGGATGCCCTCCGAGGATATGCAATTCTTACGATGGTGCTTTCCGGAAGTATCGCTTGGGGAGTACTCCCCGGCTGGATGTATCATGCCCAGGTAGGACCTCGTTCTAATTTTGTATTCGATGGTTCTATATATGGCATCACGTGGGTAGACCTCGTGTTTCCCTTTTTCTTGTTTGCTATGGGAGCTGCCTTCCCTTTTTCAATAGGTAACAAATACAGAAAAGGCAGCTCCCGCTGGAAGATTGTATACGATAGTGTACTGCGAGGTTTTCGTCTGACTTTTTTTGCTATTTACATTCAACATATCTATCCTTGGGTGGTATCTTCTCCACAGGATATCCGGTCATGGCTGATTGCGTTAGCCGGTTTTGCATTGATGTTTCCCATGTTTATGAGAATCCCGTTCAAGATGCCGGAATACGTGAGATTACTGATTAAAATAGCTGCTTATTCCATCGGTGTCATCATGTTGCTGAACATCACGTATGCCGATGGGCGGACCTTTAGTTTAGGATATAGCAATATCATCATTCTGGTATTAGCCAATATGGCAATCTTCGGTTCGTTAATCTATACTTTTACAATCAATAAGCCGTGGATCCGTATCGGCATACTGCCATTTATCATGGCAGTATTTCTGGGGAAAGAGAATCCGGAATCATGGAATCATGCTGTGATGACATTCTCTCCGTTACCATGGATGTATCAGTTTGCCTACCTGAAATATCTGTTTATCGTAATTCCCGGTACGATTGCCGGAGAGTATCTGTACGGATGGCTGCAGAGCAAACAGACAACGCCATCTATAGCTTCCAACAATGACGAGCATAAAAGAATGCCCTGGATACTCCTGCTTACTATCGGACTTATTATTTTGAATTTGTACGGTTTGTATATGCGGTATTTGCTTCTCAACTTGGCAGGAAGTATCATTATCCTAAGCATTTTGTACGTTTTGCTACAGATTGAAGGGAAAAATGCCAATTATTGGTACAGGCTATTTAAAGCAGGTGCTTATCTGGTACTACTGGGACTGGCTTTTGAAGCCTACGAAGGAGGCATCCGGAAAGATCCTTCTACCTACAGCTACTATTTTCTGTCAGCTGGACTTGCATTTATGGCTATGATTGCCTTTTCCATCATGTGTGATATCTACTCATGGAGAAGACTGACACGACCACTGGAATACGCAGGTCAGAATCCTATGATTGCTTATGTATCCACTCAACTGGTCGTATTGCCGATATTAAACCTCGCAGGACTGGGAACTTACCTGTCTTATCTGGATCAAAATGCATGGCTTGGCTTTTTGAGAGGAGTCATTGTAACTTCTCTGGCTTTACTTATAACGATATTATTTACCAAACTAAAATGTTTTTGGAGGACATGATTATGATAATCAAACGATTGTATTTTATAGCAACAGTCTTATTTGCTTTTTCCGTATGTTCATGTGGAGGAGAGAACTATCCGGATCATCCGTGGGAATGGGATCAGGATACCGAAGAAGAAGACCCGAATCCTGATATTATAGAACAAGGATGGACGGCTGTCGATAATCTCGGCAAACTTCCCGATTATATTCAAGTATACAAATCTCCAGAGAATTTAGCCGGGAAAAAGGCTATTGCATATATAGCCGTTGCCGATATGACTAAAGCTAAATTCGAAGTTCTGGGAGATATTGCCTTTTCACAAGAAGCTAATGGATATGGAGGAAAGGCATTGAATACTCCTTCGGAATTTTATGAATCTTCTAAAGATCCTATCGTTGTTAATGGCGGATTGTTCTTCGCTAGCGGCGGGTTCTATTATTCACAGAATCTGGTAATTCGTAATGGGCAATTACTAGCTCCTAATCAGAATTATTATTCAGAGGACTGGGTTACGATGTGGTATCCGACTTTAGGAGCTTTCTGTCAGATGAAAGATGGAACATTTCAAACCACATGGACTTATCAAGGTTCCGATGGAATCAATTACTGTTACCCTGCCCCTGCTGACAATGATATAAAAAAGGACCCGCTTCCGGCACCGTCATCTACTTTTCCCAGTGGTGCGAAGGCATTGGAAGCAACCACCGGTATCGGAGGAGTAACAGTTTTACTGCGTGGAGGTGAAATCAAAAATACCTATGTACAGGAGATGTTGAATATTTCTGCTGCATCTAATCAACCTCGTACCGCCATTGGATATACAAATAATAAAAAAATGATTATCTTTGTATGCGAAGGCAGAAACATGACAGAAGGAGTAGCAGGATTAACTACTGCCAATGTAGCCACAGTTATGAAGGATCTGGGTTGTACAGAGGCTTTAAATTTAGATGGAGGCGGCTCGTCATGTATGCTGGTCAACGGAAAAGAAACAATTAAAGGCAGTGACGGCAAGCAACGGAAAGTGTTGACTGCTGTCGGAATTAAGTAAATGATGAAACATTTTTTTATTCTTACTATGTTGTGCTTGTTTGGATTCGACCTGCAAGCACAACTGACGTATCATGAAGCGTCACAATTCCCTCTTCTTGGGAAAGCCACTGAAGCTACCGGAACTCGTTATGAAAGATTTCCGGATTCATTGAAGAACGTATCTCGCGAACGGTTGTGGAATTTAAGCCGTAACTCCGCAGGTCTGGCAATACGTTTTCGGAGTAACTCCACCCAAATAGCGGTAAAATGGGAGGCTCTTTTTAATAATCATATGAATCATATGACGGATGTAGGAACCAAAGGACTCGACCTTTATTGCCTTCAGGAAAACGGTGACTGGCGTTTTGTCAACAGTGCCCGCCCTACTGCTAAAACGAACAGTGCAACGATTATTGCAAACATGCAGCCCAAAGAAAGGGAATACATGCTCTATCTGCCTTTATATGACGGAGTCGCCTCCCTGTCTATCGGAGTAGACTCATTGTCAACTATTGACCAACCTTTAGTTGACAGTCCGGTCCGCAAAAAGCCTGTTGCTTTTTACGGTACCAGTATCTTGCAAGGAGGATGTGCAGCGCGTCCGGGAATGGCACATACTAACATCATTTCACGACGCCTCAACCGAGAGTGTATTAATCTAGGGTTCAGTGGCAATGCATTGCTCGATCTGGAAGTAGCAAAAATAATGTCAGAAGTAGATGCCAGTGTCTTTGTGCTGGATTTTGTACCCAATGCTTCCGTTGAACAAATGGGGGAACGGATGGAAACTTTCTACCGAATCATCCGGGATAAGCACCCTGATACGCCCATTGTGTTTATAGAAGACCCTGTCTTCACTCACACATTATTCGACCAAAGAATAGACCGTGAAGTGAAAAGGAAAAATCAGACCTTAAATGAGATATTTAATTCACTAAAGAAACAAGGTGAAAAGAAGATATACTTGATTCATTCGAAAAACATGATAGGTAATGACGGGGAAGCAACAGTGGATGGTATTCATTTTACAGACTTAGGAATGATGAGGTATGCAGATCTGGTGACTCCAATCATTAAAAAATTAATGAAGTAGTAAAACCTATGAATTTACAGATCGAATTTTATTTCGTGTGTAAATAAAGAAAGATAAATATTCATGGTTGATTCTTCAGTATTAGTAATCTTCGGCATCATAGCAGCGTCGGCTACAGACATCAAAGAAATTCTCAGATTTGAATTAAAATAAAGATAGAAGTCATGACGAAACGTTTATTTTTTGCATTCATATCTCCGTACACGGCTTTCGGGCGGTGAATTGTCTCTGAAAGTATCAGATACAGGCATCAATTATTACAACGTCTTTATTGACAGTCTTTTGCATAAGATTGTAAAAGTTACCGGCAAGGACACTCTGATTAATTTTATATCCGGCATTGACAAGGGAGTACATCGCGTATTGATTCAGAAACGCACTGAAGGAGAATGGGGCAAAACAACGATTCATCAATTTGTGCTTTCTGCCGGAGGAAAACTTGAAAAGGAAACGGACCGTCCATCCAGACATATCGAGTTTATCGGTAATTCACTGACGTGTGGTTATGGAGTTGAAGGAAAAGATCGTAGTGAACCCTACAAAGCTGAAACTGAAACTGCAATTTGTCTTATGCCACGATTATTGCCCGCTACTTTGATGCGGACTACACACTTATAGCACACTCCGGAAGAGGAGTAGTACGCAATTATGGTGATTCTGTCCGGGTATCTGCCGTGACAATGAAAGACCGTATGCTGAATACATTTGATATGGATCTGGATAAAAAGTGGGATTTTAAAACATACAAGCCGGATCTGGTCGTTATCAATTTAGGGAGCAATGACTTCTCAACCGGATTATATCCATTGGAAGATGAGTTTATTCATGCTTATACACTACTGATCAATCGTCTCCGTGAGAATTATGGAGATATCCCTGTGCTATGTATCAGTCCGGCTATTGCCCAACGACAGATCGTTGAATACATGGAACGTATGCGCAAAGAACTGAATGACAAGAAAGTTTATATAGCCGTTCTTCCCGAAGGACTTTTTAATGTTACTACAGACTTAGGAGCAGTATGGCATCCCAACTATAAAGGACAGACAAAAATGGCTACATCATTGATTCCCTATATATCAACGATTACAGATTGGCCATTAAAACCAGAATCATTTTATTAAGGACAGAGAATTTATAATTAGCAAAATGGCATTTTGTCATTTTGCTAATTATAAATTCTCTGTCAGGCGTATTTCCATCCACTGTACAGAATAGAGGATAAAATGGCAGAGATTTGCCATTATAAGAAATCACTTTGTTGCAGATATATCCATGTATATGTTCTTTTTACGTTATTTCTCACACTATCCTGTAATACATCTTATTTTTTTATGCTACTTCGCATTATTCTGATTATTAACTTTTAGCCTAAAACTGGGTCTAATAAATGAAATACCCCCTATTTCAGGGCTAAAATACGTTCCTTCTAAACGTACTTAGCGTTTCTTTTAAACCAATGGGACGTTCCTTTAAAACCAACCTTATGTTTCATTACAATCATTCTTATGTTTCACAACAATCAACCTTATGTTTTGAGCAAATAATACGGTAATTTATATGCAAACGACAGCTGTTTTATGCACAATTCTGTATATAAATTCTATATCTTAGTGGTTTCTCACTCTAGTTTCATCTATTTATCAAAAGCATCAGTCATCGAAAGTAAAGAAAAAATAGCATAAAGACATTCTATTCAACATAAGACAGTCATATTGATTATCGATTTCTCAAATAATACCATGATACCCCGTATCTATAGCTTTGATGCAAGGATCATAATAATATGCATTACTCTTTCTCATATAGTTTGTTTTCAGACAAAGTTAATAGTGAATGAGCCATAAAACCACTATTTTTTAAGTAGCTTTTTAATCACTGGAGTCACCAGATCAGCATAACGCATCATACCCACATCGGTAAAATGAATGCCATCTACTGTTGCCTCACGATCGCTTCCAAGCATCATCTTTGAGGATATATAGTATATATTTTTTTCTTTTCCTTTTTTCAACTCATTAAATATACGACGTAAGGCATCATTCAAAGTCTTAATTTTCCGGGCATTGGTGTTGTTGTAGTAAGAATCCATGAATTGTGGATCTTCAATAAAGATGACAGGTGTGTGAGGATGTCTGTCACGAAGAATACGGTAAAACCTCTCCATTCGCTCATTTATCTGCTCTACCGTGACATTGGGTACAAAATCAAGCACGAAAACACCGGCATCTACTCCAGCCATCACTTGAGCTACTCCAAGATCAAGAAAAGCATTACCACTAAATCCAAGATTGATACATTCCCGATTCAAACGGCGTGAGATAATATTGGTGTGAGCCATGCCCGGACGGGAGGCACATCCGCCTTGAAGAATGCTGGTTCCATAAAATACTACAGGTTTTTCACGTACAGGACTTTCCACCGCGGGCTGATTGATACTGGCATCAGCATCGATTCCAATCGACAAAGAAACCAGTCCGTCGTATAGCGGCAAATAAATCATAAACTCCCGTTCTTTGGCTTCCATACCGCTGATGAGGCTAGATTCCGTATTTTTCCCCGTGGGACAGGCACTATTCACAAAGTACCAGTTCTTTCCTTCCAGACAGTAGAGGTCAAGTCCTTTCACTGCTACATCAGTCATATGATTCATATGGAAGTTAACCAATGATTCCCATTTTACTGCAACTTGAGTGGAATTGCTTCGGAAACGCACTGCCATACCCGATGAATTCCGACTTAGTTGCCATAACGGTAAACGAGAAATATGTTCCAATGAATCGGGCAAACGTACATACCGCTCTGTGGTAGCAGTGGTAGCCTTTCCCAATAACTGGAATTCAGCCGCATCATAGTAGGTTACCTGAGCAGACAGATTACCTGCCATAAGTAATAAAATAAAGTTTATTATCTTCCTATAAACTGAAAATGACATAGTATCTTATGATTAAAGTTCTTTACTTCACTAATCTGATATTAATATTTTTGCGTCCTTTCACCTCCATTTGTTGAGTGATGAATCTTGCTTTGGCAAAAGCTATGGAATCATCAGTCCGAAGGTTGATAGAATAGAATCCCTTTTCATCAGTTTGAGTCTCTTGACCGGATGAAATGGCACGAACCGTGACATAAGCTACTGGAGTAGCTTGTGCATCACGTACAAATCCCTGTACAGTAATAAACTCGCCACTAGGCGTGACTTTAATGATTTGAGGAGAATCAATTACAGGAGTCTTCTCAGGTTCACGCCCTACTTCGATAGAAATACGATGGGTTATGCGATCTGATGCAGTGCCCACTTTTATCTCAAAAGTCCCGGGTTCCAAGTAGCGATTACCGATATTATCGGTCAGGTAGAGTTCGTGTATGGGGACTTTCAATGTGATCTCTTTCGTTTCGGCCGGGTTCAAACTTATCTTCTCAAAAGCTTTCAGCTGCTTTATTGGTGTCATAACAGTACTGACAACATCACGTATGTAAAGTTGAACGACTTCTTTGCCGGCAACTTCTCCACTGTTTGCAATCTTTACTTTTACGGCTATGGTGTCATGAGCCTGATAGTGAGTTTTGTCGGCAATCGCTGAAACCAGATCAAATGTAGTATAACTCAATCCATGACCAAAAGCCCAAAGAGGGTTCGGAGAAGAAAACACATAATCTCGTCCCGGCAATTCATAAGTTCCGGGCTCTTTATAAAATCCCTTATCAGTGGTCAAATGATTGTAAAAAGCGGGAAGGTGACCGGAACTTTGAGGAAAGGAAAAACTAATTTTCCCTGATGGATTTACTTTACCAAAAAGAATATCGGCAATGGAATTACCTGCTTGTTCTCCAGCATACCATTGAACTAAAATAGCAGGGACATTTTTTTTAGCGAAAGGTATAGCAAACGGTTTACCGGCTACCAATATTAGGACTACCGGTTTACCTGTTGCACAGACCGCTTCAATCAGTTCCTCTTGAGCACCAGTCAATTCAACACCACTAAGGTCAATTCCCTCGCCACTGGTAGAAGAGGCATTGCTGTGGCGTACAAAAGCGGTACTTGAACTGCCAACAAATAGTAATGCAACATCACTCTGTTGAGCCGCACGTACAGCTTCTTCAATACCTGACTGATCCAACGAAGCGATAGAACAGCCTTGGGCATAGTTCACTTTCACCTTTTTGCCTGCCAAACGACAGATGCCTTGTAACGGTGTGATACCATCTTCTTTGTTTTTACTCCATGTATAATCGCCAAATTGCACACAGTCTGCATTAGGACCAATTACTGCCACCGACCGAAGTTTCTTTATATCCAATGGAAGCAAATTACCTTCATTTTTCAGAAGTACTGTCGATTCATCAGCAATCTGACGTGAAAGTGAAATGCATTCTTTGGCACGTAACGGCCAACGATATGAATTTTTCTCAAGATAAGGGTCTTCAAACAAACCTAATTCAAATTTAGCACGTAACACACGTTTCACCGCCCGGTCGATGTAGCGTACATCAAACTCACCAGCCAGCACTTTACTCTCAAGCGACTTGAAACAGAGACTCGACGCTTCAACATCCAAACCGGCCGTAAGTGCTTGACTGGCAGCTTCAAAATCATTATCAGCTGTTTTATGGAAGTTCTTCAACATATCAATAACTCCCCAATCAGAGTAAACATAGCCCCGGAAGCCAAAACGGTCACGTAAAATATCAGTCAGCATGAATTTTGAAGCTGAATTGGGTTCACGGTTCCAGGCATTGTAGCTTGACATAACTGCTAAAATATCGGTTTCAGCCAGTATGGCTTCAAAAGGTTTCAGATAGACATCAAATAAATCACGAATGCCACACTCCACTGATGCCAGATTTAAGCCGCCCAATGGATTGCCGTGCGGTCCGTAATGCTTTGCCATTGGTGAAATGCCATGATCCATATATCCTTTAACCTCTGCTACAGCCATACGAGCACAAAGGAAGGGGTCCTCACTAAACGATTCCTCCACTCTGCCCCAACGTAACTCACGAGCTACATCTATACAAGGAGCTAACACTTGTTTTACCCCGATTGTATTAAGTTCACCCGCAATATGTTTTGTCATTTCATAAGCCAATGCAGGATTAAATGTACTGCCTATAGCTATATTTTGCGGATAGATAGTAGAACCTTCATGCACCACTCCATGAAGTGACTCTGCTACCGAAAAACCCGGAATACCCAGACGTGTCTGCTCCAGTAAATAGGTTTGAATAATGCGGAAGTTCTTCCTGCATTGCGCTGCCGTGAGTGGAAAGCCTTCGAAAAAGCCATACCCTTTATCACCACACATCTTTGCTAACTTGGCGGTATTGAGCTTTTGTCCGTCAAATACATCCCACGATTGCAAATGGCTGATTTGAGCTATTTTTTCCTGTAACGTCATACGGTTCAACAGATCGTTTACCCGTTCTTCAGTGGGAAGTAATGGATTCTTGTATGGAAATGTATGCTGTGCATTCAATGAAGAGGCACAACAAAATAAGCATATGATCAGAATATTTTTAATTATAAATTTCATAGTTACGAAAAATTAGTTAACAATTACGGATATAATGAGCGGAAGTCATCATCATATTTCAATATCAGTTCTTTAGCCAAAGATATTGGATTTTCTTCAGAAGTGATTGGAAAATCTTCATTTTTCAATGTCCATTCATACTCAAACTGTGTAATATCCTGATGAAATTTCTCTTCATCAAAGTTTTTATGCCTGGTCATAGCGGCAATTACTTCTTCTGTGAAACGTTTCCAGCGTTCTCTGTAGAATGTACGTGTCAATCCTCCCCATCCTCTATTGGCATAATCGTTAAGCTGGGTATCTTTCTGTCCCCACACCGTAAGAATGCACCGTGCATTTTCTTCATAATATTTTTGTTCTTGTTCATTCACTGCAAAATCTTTGGCATCTTTTATCCATTTGCCTATTGAGAAAACAGGACTGCAGCAGAGCAATCGATCTACATCGAGCAAAAGTTGGTCCATACGCTGTCCCCACACCTTAGTTTCTTCCAATTTTTTTTTCCGATAGCAATCGGTAAACTTATCACGATAGTCAGCAAAAAGATTACCTAAAACTTGCCTTCCCACATTAATTACATCAAAATGATATTCAGAATGATATACTCCTTCAGCTTTCAGCAACTCCTTCCAGATTTCCCACAAATCGATATTTTTATAATCGTACCCGGGAAGTGTGTTCCATCCTTCTACGCCTTCTAACTGTGGACGAGCATTCATCAATACTGCTTGTCCGCAAAGGGCTGCTGAGGTATAGATCTTCTCATATAGTTGTTTCCATGCTTTAACAATATGATTATCTACATTCCCCCCTCTGCATTGGGCCCAATTTGCAATCCACTGGTGGGCAGGCATTGAATTTTCCCATGCACGTTCAAAGACGAATTCATACATTAAAGGATTTACATCAAGACCTTCAAGCGTCACTCCCAAACCATATACGTTATCGCCTCCTTCTTTGAAAAGTCGATCAATTTTAAAATCTACATCATTCAGGTCACCAGCTAAAAAAGTGTTTCCACCAAAATTTCCTAAATAACACCAAATATAAGGTTTCCCGTAGTATTGCTCTGTATCACGCCATATTTCTGTATAATCACAATAATAATCAAGTAAAATCAGTTTATCTTGGGGAACAGCATTTAAAAAGGATTTGATACGGGGTTGAGTCCATTTCTCTTTGGCATGATAAAACATCCACGTCATCTGTAACCATTGAGCAGCGGAATCCACATCTTGTATCGATTTATAAATTTTATCAGATACATTGGACAAAAACTCCTCGTTCCAGTTGGGTGAGTCTACCTCGTTGAAAGGATCGATACCATAAATGTGGTTGGTGCCATACACTTTTGTCTGTTCCTCTAAAAAACGACGTTGAATGACTGAATAAAGCGAATCCATGGGATCAATGAAGTGACTACGATACTTTTCATCGTATCCTCCCCATTGACTCATTGTGTAGATTTTAGCTTCTGGATAAAGTTCTTTTAGTTCAGCGGGAACATGTCCCGCAAAAGCTGGTAGAATGGGAGTCATATCAAAAGCCCGTTCACGTTCAAGAATTAATTTCTGTAGTTTTTCTTGGTCTGCCAACCATGATTGAGGTAACGGACTTTGCCAATAATCTACGTTTGACATACGATGCCAAGGAAGGTGAGCCGGACCTGTAAAATAAGTACGAATCTCCTCATCAGACAGTCCCATCTCCGTCCATACTTTATACCATATAGACTCTTGACCGGTGATAGCCAATGGCATAGTTACTCCATTCAGAGCCATCCAGTCAATAAGTCGTTCCCAATCACTCCATTTCCAGTAGGGCATAGAGTAGCCAAAGGTGCAATAATTAAGAAAGAAACGATTCTTACATTTTGAACGTAAAATAACGGGAGCTTCTACTTCAGGTAGTTGAGCAGGCATTACTACACTATCCGAAGCATACCAAGAGACATGTGCCTGACAGTAATACTTCAAATAATGGTTTAGTCCTACGGCCAATGAATTCCGGTTGTTTCCTTTAATCAGAATCTTTCCATTGTCAGACTCAAGTGTAAAGCGGTCTATATCTACAGAATCAGTCAGAAGTTGAAATTGGAAAGAGTGAGCATGTTGAGGAAACAAACGTTCGCACATCTCACTAAGTGTATTTGTAGCCGGATCTTGATTTCTTTGGCAACTCACCATAAAAAAAAGTAGTATAAGATAAAAGTATTTATTGTTCATAAGCATGTCGTCTATTCAAATGCGAGGAAAATGTTTTTTTATAAGAATTTTAAGGGTGCCCTCCCTCGGACACCCCTCGATTGCAAATGTGAAATTTACTTGTTAATGTGAATCACGGATAGGGCGTTCTATAACAAACTTGCAGAACTTATGATAAAGAGCCACGTCGGCCGGCTCACTAGAGTACTTCAAAGTAAGCAATGCACTATTGTTCTGATAGTAAGCCAAGCGGCATTTTTCCCATACACCATACTCCTTGAATTTTGCCATATAATTTTCCAAACGATAAGCTTTGCCGTGAGCTGTCAACACATCGTCCTCAAACTCCATCTCCATCTGCATATTGCAACGTAAAGCTTCCTTACAGGCTTCATCAAGACGTGTAAGAGGTATGTTATCGTCAAAATAGTAGTTGGGCTGGTAGTAAGCATAGTGGAAGCCTAGTTCTTTCCAAGACTCGTGACCATCGGAATTGAAGAACGGAATCCAGTTGAAACTATATTTCAGTTCGTTCAGATAGTTGGCAATGGGGGTAATGATATTTCCGGTATGTGAGGCATCCTCGGCAATCCAATAGAACCCGGCTAAATCGACATATTGATACCTCTTCTCGTTGAAACGAGCACGCACTTGATCGATGAACCACTTACAGGCTTTCACACGGTCAGCAGGTTTGGAGAAGTCGAGCGACACATTATCAATTTCACCCCAATATACACTCGACGAACCTGACACCAATTCATTCTGTACGTCAATAGGCTCAGGAATGCCAATTATTACCTGGCGTTTGTACACAGGTTCCCCAATGGTAGTCATTGCTTTTTTTACACCCGCTTCGATAGCTGCAATACCAGTTTCTGAATTGAAATAACAATCGATGAGTTTCATCCACTCAGCCTTGGTGGCTGATTCATAGCGCATCCCCTTGGTATACTCTCTCACCGTCTGCCAATTGTCGGAAGTATTGAGGATTTCAAGCATGAGGAAGCTATCAAAGAACCAGTGTGAAGTGTTTTGCTCGTCTACATAAGTAATATAGGGTTGAGCGCGTTCCTGCGTCCAAATAGGGCGTTGGTCACCACCCGAGTAAAAAAGTACCATATCGGTATTAGCCAAGATTGACTGACGGTTGGTTTCCCAATCGTATTTCTGGTCGGGCTTAATTTCAATTTCTCCACTGCCGTCTTCTGGAAAAACAGGAACGGTGTGTTCCTCATCGGAACAAGCTACCAATACTGAGCATAAACCTCCCATCAGTAGTGATACAAAAGTAAGAATAATCTTTTTCATACGTTTCTTATTCATTGTTTTATGATGTTTAAATAGTCGTTTGAATATCGTTTAAATGGTATTAAAATAACGTTAGGTACCGTTTACAGGCCTTTGAACTTTGTGAGTTCGAAAGCTATCAAGCCATGATCGGTAGTAAGCATATATACCTGTACGGCCAATCCGTCCTGACTTTTGGCAAAAATCACATCACCTGTGCAAGGAATATTCTCACCAAGCACACTGCTCACTCCATCAAATGCCCAAGGAGAGGTATAGCCCGTAGCTGTGTAACCTGAGCCCGGTACGCCGCCCGGCACATCTGCATTTCCTATTGTATTGCCTTGCTGTGAATCAAAGATGAAGCCATCACTCATAGAATTAGCATTGGGATTCTTGGTGATGTCAGCCACATAAAGGCGTTGTGCTCCATTGAAAGAACCTGAACCATTCTGAACAGCCAACAATCTTGCGCCGTTAAAATCAACATAATCGATGCCTTTAGTGAATCCTTGCCAACCCCAATAATGTGAATCGGGAACAGTAAAAGCAAAAGCTCTGTCTGCACTATCACCAACAGGAGCACAAATCACCATATTAGTTTCATTGGCCGGTGTAGATATGTAGCTGAAAGGTTTCTCCGTATTAGTTGTAAGGATCTTCGTATAGTCTTCTACACGTGCACCACTCACATTAGCAAATTCCACATGCGCCTTGCCACTCATTATGCCATCGACAAAGCTGATAAATACCATACGGTATGAGAAAGGAGACGTAGTGGTGAGTACAGCTTTTCCACTAGTAATGTCACCTGTGATGTGAATAGAACTACCCATATCAATATTATAGTTCCAGTTAACTCCCATAGGTGCCTGATCGAAAACTGGATCACTGAAAGGTTTATCAAGTATCAATGTGGGAGTGTTCTCTATACCATTTTTCCATACCCATACATTAACATCCGTATAAGGAGTGGCATAGCTTCCTGCACGAGTACTCACGTAAGCCATGGCTACCATGTGTCCATTATCATCGGAGGTAATAGCACGTATAATACGATTAGATGGTATACCGGCCACGTTCACCTTTACCTGATCAAGCAACTTGCCGTTATATCGGTTGAACACCGGCATATTGACGAAATTATTACTATTGCTAAGGATAAGGTAATCATCTACTACAGCCATAGTGCGATTGGCACCCACTTCAAAACCATGCGAATTTTCTTTCAAAGTTTGGAAACCAAAAAGCCCTGCCACATAACCCACACCATATTCCACAAACTCAGGAGTTTTGTACACAGTTTCGTATACCGTCTTCTTCACACCATCCTGTGCAGTGATAGTAACGGTAGGCATCACACTCAAATCGAGGATTTTTGTCACGGGATCGTAAGCATCCGATTCAATAGTCGCCCATGGAGCAATGGTGATAAGTGCATTTTGCAACTCTCCGTCAATACTTGACGAGGTCTTATAGATAATAATTTGTCCTTTTTTACCCTCTTCAACAGGATCAGCCACTACAATCTGAGCACGTACATTGGCTAGTTCGACCTTAATGATATTGGCACGTTCCGACTTTTTATAAATAGCTGTAAAAGTGTAGTTTTTCTTGGAACCATCGGCTTCGATTAAGGTAGAAGAGAATCCTTCTTTCAAATTGTGAATACCCGACAAAGGGGGATCAAAACGGGCACCCACAGGAAGTGTAGCTTTGAGTCGCATACGGGTAATATCTCCTTGAATAGGTTCTGTATCTGAGATGTAGTAGGGAGTCTGCACTACAGCAGTACCGTTGGCACGGTCGATAACGGTTTCATACTCAGTGTTCTCATTACCTGCAAATCGTCCAGTAATGATGAGTTGATCGGTAATTTCACTTTCGGTTCTCACCAAATCGTCAGGGTCAACACATCCCGCCAGGCAGAGCGAGAAAGCCAAAAAGCTATTTATGATATGTTTTAGTTTCATATTGTCTACTTATTTAAATGGTAACCATAATTATTTCCAGCTAGGAGTCTGCTCACACATTATGTTATTTCGAAGCTCGCTGGAAGGTATCGGGAAAATATTATATTTCTTAGGGAACTTACGATCCTGCGTGTCACATTCTACACGGGTATAAAGAAAGCTTGAACCGGTTTTTTCAATTTTGATACCATGCAGTCGTTGCCCGTTGAGTACCTTTTGAGCAATATCCCAACGAACAAGATCATACCAACGATGTCCTTCGAGTCCCAGCTCACATACACGTTCCTTCGAGAGATCTTCAAGATAATTGTCCCAGGTAGACTGCTGAGCTAAGATAGGCAATCCCACACGAGTACGAATCTTGTTGAGATAGTCGTAAGCTTCCTTGAACTTATCCAAACGGGCATAGGCCTCGGAAAGGATAAGAATAATCTCGGCATAACGCATCTCAATCCAGTAGGATGTACTTTCAATGTCTACGTAGTTGATATTGTCGCTTTCATCCATAAATTTACGGAAGATATAACCGGTGGTACTAGTGCGCACATAGTCCTGACTTGCCGATGTAGAGAAATCCATGTATCCGTCTTTACCACCTACGTAAAGCTCAAGTTGACGTCCTGTCCAATTGGCACCATTGTAGAGAATAGAAGCATAGAAACGTGGGTCGCGGTTTCCCCATGGTCCTTCGGAATATTCATTCAAATGGGTCCAATCAAACGATTTCCATTCCTGACCCACCTTGATATCAAATGCAGAAGCATACTCATCGGTAGGCGTAGCGGCTGCACCCAACGTGCCAGGTTGCAAGCCTGCTTTTTCTGTGTCATAGGGTGGGCAGAAGAAATGATTAAACATGTGTTGCTTAGTCTTTTGTTGAAAATAGACAGGCAAAATTAGCTCCTTATTATTCACAGTATTGAAAATTTGCATATAACTGTCCTTAGAAGTCCCTGAAAGAAGTTGATATACACCCTTTTTCTCCAGCTTTTCTACCTCTAATGCTGCATTAACAGCATCCTGCCAGCGCTTGGCATAGAGAGCGGCACGGGCTTTCATGCCATAAGCAGCCCCCTTTGTAAGGCGGCCTGCCTCCGATCCTGTCCATTCTTCCGGTAGCATTTGGGCTGCTTTTTCATATTCGTCAAGGATAAAAGTCCAGCAATCGTCTTCTGACGAACGAGCTTGTGCGCGCTGGTTATGATCATCTACGCGGTCTTCGTTGATACGCAGGATTACACCGCCATGACGCAATACCAGCTCTTGATAAGCAAAAGCACGCATAAAACGAACTTCGGCTGTTCGAATGGCTAACTGATCGGAATCCAATTTATCAGCAAAGCCACTATGAACATCGTAAAAATACTCATTAAACCGGCGAATCTGCTCGTACATGCCATCCCAATTAGAACGATAATTACCATCAGGACTCATCATATTGTCGTAATAAAAAAGTTTGTTCACACTGCCCTCAGCTACATTGAACCAAGAATATTTAATGAGGTCACTCACACCATCATCCATGGCCAGATTAGCTCCCACATTGATATCGGCATTGCTATAAAACACGCCATAGAAACTTTTGACATAAAGATCCAGGTTCTTGATAGAAGCATAGGCTGTAGATTCGCTATAGGTGTCAGTAGGATCGATATCGAGTACATTACACGATTGCAATGCGAGGGCCGACAGAGCCAATCCTAGTAATAGATTTTTTGTTTTCATGCTAATTTATTTTATTAGATGTTGTACATAGGGTTTAGAACGTTATGTCTACACCAAACGTAAAGGTGCGTTGCTGCGGATAGTAACCTTGAATGACATTGGCCGCCTCAGGATCGAGGTACTTAAACTCGGTGAGAGTAAAAAGGTTGTAGCCGCTGGCAAACAGGCGAAGATTGCTGATCCCGGATTTCTTTACCCATGACTGTGGCAAGGTGTATCCCAAAGTTACATTTTTGAGGCGTACGTATGCACCATTACGCTTCCAAAAGTCAGATACCTGCGCATTATTAGCATAAGCCACTGTACTGAGACGCGGATATTCAGCATTGGTATTGTCAGGACGCCAGCTGTTCTCTACCAAGTAGTAAGGCGCGTTATCCCATCCGGCATAGAAAGGACGTGTAAGTGGAGTCTGGTCACGTGCACCGTTATTCCATTCGCCACAAAGCAACTTGTCGCACAAAGCGGCACCTTGCAACTGAACAGAGAGGTCGAACTCTTTCCAGTTGGCGTCGGCCATCAACGAGAACATCATCTCAGGCGTGGTGGGGCGTGCAATCTTCACCTCATCATCCCAGCTAATGAGTCCATCACCATTATAATCGAGGTAACGGATGTCACCCAATCGGGGAATTTCGCTGATGGGTAATGGAGCTGCGTCAATCTCGGCTTGTGTCTGATACAGACCTAGCGATTTCAATCCCCAAATGGTCCCTACCGATGTCCCCAGACGGTTCTGCCAAGGTTTAGTATTGTCAGCCTGCGTCATACGCAGTATTTTATTACGGGCAAACGAAAGGTTACCATTCAGGCTATAATTGAATTTGCCAATGTGATTACGGTGTTTTACTGTAATCTCGAATCCACGGTTATCAAACGTACCACTGTTTTCAATACTCGGATAATGGCCTCCCAGCGAAGGAGGATATACACCACCAATGGAACGAAGGATATCGTAAGTATATTTGTAAAAAACATCGAACTCAATGCCTAAAAGACCATTCCATGCCGAAAGTTCAAAACCAGCGTTGATAGAACGACATTTCTCCCAAGTAAGATTCTCCATCGGGTAAGATACTTTATTATACAAGGTATTCACCGCTTGTGGAGTGGTACCGAAAACTGTACTATTCTTTGACCATGCGTACTGTTTGCGATAGAGGAAAGGATCAACATTGTCGCTACCTAAGATACCGAAAGAGGCTCTTAACTTGAAGCGTTCCACTTGAGGAAAGAGTTCTTTGAAAAAATCTTCTTCAGAAGCAACCCAGCCCAATGAGGCCGATGGGAAGAATCCCCAGCGATTACCCTCTTTAAAGTGATAAGAGCCATCGTACCGAAAAGTAAATTCAGCCAAATAACGGTCATTATAAGCATAGTTGAAACGGCCAACATAACCGGCATAGGCCTGGCGCGTGCTACTGGAGAAGTTACCATCGGTGGGATGAATAGTAGAGCCAAAAGGTAACTCGTCAATATCGAGAAGTGCAAAATCGGAGCGATAACCTGTCAGCGTATTTCCTTTACGCTCAGTTTGTTCATAAAGGAATAGTGCACCTACATCATGCAAACCAAACTTTTGGTTGTATGAGACAGAAGGGCGTAATACTACTTGCTGTTCTTTCTCGTCACCGACTGACATCCCCCCTGTTGGCTGCAAATTAGAAGCATACTGACGTACATATTTCTTGGACTCAGGTTTATAAAGCATCAATTCGTAAGAGTACTTGAAGCTGCGTGAATCGCGATCTTGCCAGTCCCAACCTACAAACATACCAGCTTTCAAACCTTTGAGGAAGGGGAAAGAGTATTCTATCTTGGCCGATGTCTCCAGACGCATTGTACGTATTTTACTATAGCCCGAATGTCCAGCTGCATAATCAGGATTTGAAGCGCCACGATAACCAGATGCCGGCATCCCTTCATATTCGAGTGGAACAAACGGAGCGGCATAAAGCAATACTCCCACCACATTATTGGTCGTTTGATTCTCATAACTGTCGCCACCTGGTTGATAATAGTCGTTAATCTTACCGGCCACGTTAAGTGACACGCTGATATCTTTGGTCACTTGCGTATCAATGTTCGAACGGAAGTTGCCACGTTCCAGCTCAAAACCTTTAATAAAGCCATTCTGTTTCATAAATCCCCCACTGAGGAAGTAACGGTTTTCTCGTTACCACCACTGATGGAAAGATTGTGTTGATGCATCAAAGTAGTACGATAAATAGGTTCCTGCCAATTGGTATTTTCAAATCCATCAGTAGGATCTCCATTGGTAGTCATGGCAATCTCTTCATCGGTAAAGTAGGCTTTCTCACCATCCATGCGGCGAGCATAGTTATACCATTGCATATAGTGTGTACCGTTCATAAATTCAGGCAGCGTAGTAGCATGTGACAAAGTGAGCGACCCTTTATAATTAATGGTAGTTTTGCCCTCCGTTCCTCGTTTGGTAGTAACCAATATTACACCTGCAGCAGCTTTCATGCCATACACTGCACACGAGGCAGCATCTTTTAATATAGTAACTGATTCCACTTCATTAGGATTGATATACGCCATGCTGCGTTCTACACCATCTACCAGAATAAGAGGTCCGTCACCTCCATTATATGTGGAATGTCCACGAACTAACAATGAAACATCATCAGCTCCCGGGGCTCCGGTGGCTTGTTGAGATATCAATCCCGGCAACTTGCCGACCAAGGCTTGCGAAACGTTGCTTGTTGTTGACTTCAATAATTCTTTAGAAGATACCGAAGATATTGATCCTGTGAGATGGATCTTTTTCTGAGTACCATAACCGACTACTACCACCTCGTCGAGACTATTAATGTCTTCTTGAAGGGTAACATTGATCATAGAACGGCTGTTTACTTTTACCTCTTGTGTTATCATACCTATATATGATAGCACTAATGTAGCAGACTTGGACGCATTCAAGGTAAATTGCCCATTAAGATCAGTAGTTGTGCCCGTTGCGCTCCCCTTTACGGTCACACTGACTCCGGGTAAGGGCAAACCTGTCGCATCTATGACGACTCCATTGACTGTACTTTGCGCATAACTATTCGATGCGCATACAAAAAGTATTGTTAATGAGAAGAATAATATTCTCATAGAACAAAAACGATCTTTTTGCATAGCTTTGTGTTTCATAAGTTAGAAGTTTATTAATAATATGTATATATCTTATTTAAAGTTGGCGTGTTATCATTTCCTCAATTACCTCACTGGCAACAGTAGAAACATCTTTTTGGTTAGCAATATCCCATAATGATGAATCTTCTTCAAGAACAAACTGTGTACCTACAATCCAACTCTGAATCCATCCGGTAAGAGTGCTCCATACCCCCCATCCGGCATCAGCATTCGAAGCCCAATAATTCCAATCTTCATAATTGAACGCCCTGAACCATGCACCATCTACGTTCTTGAATTTATCACTACGTACTTGAATACGAATTAAAAAATCGCGCATTTGATTTACAGCCTTTATGTAAGTAGTATCCTGAGTTGCCTTAGCAGCTTCACACAGCCCCACAAAGGCAAAATTTGTTGTATAAAGCATATCAGCAACCGGATCGCCATTGTCAAAAATTAGTGGTGCTTCGTTGTTGCCATATTCCGCATTGGAAGGAGTACGCCCAAAAAGACTTTTCGACTCATCACCCAGTTCTTCGCGAATACCTCCACAAGGCACTTGATTTCTAAGTAGTTCATTTGTCATAAAATGCAGCCAATCTAAGTGTTCCTCTGTTGGTGCTACCCGATAGAGCCATGCTAGCGGCAGAATCATACGGGCACGTTCTTGTTGAATGCCGTTAGTCCACGACCACTGTTCCGGATATCCTTCCATCATCATGGTTATTCCACGTTTCACGCGTTCAAGCAGCGGCTGATAATGTGTTTGGTTATAGAGCCAAAGATAGCAAGCCCAGTTCCAGGCCTCAAAGTGAGCATGCAGATTTACCAGGTCAGCATTATAGTATGATTTCCAGCCGCGTTTCTGTAAATCAGGCTCAAGAATATTTTGTCCTCTAAATCCATTTAATCCCGTAGTACGGAAATTACCTACAATGCCCTCAACTATTTGTTTATCCCATTTAGGATTATTCATCAATGCTGATGAAGCGATGGAACCTAATAATGAACGGGCATTATCATCGCCATAATAAGTGCCTTTATGTGTATAAGCCCATCCTAACAGACCATATGATGGGGATTTGGGATCATTGCGTACTGAATCTCTATACTCGGTAAATGAATAGTCGAGTAAATTGGCAGCTACCTTTGTATATTGTGAATTATCCAGTAGTGTACCGGCAGCTGCAAAAGCGAACGAAGCTTCTCCTTGAACATCATCACGCATCCAGTAACGATACATCTGCGTACCGTCATATTTAATACCGGACATATGTCCTTCCAAAATACCTAATGACCCGTCCCCATCTTTAAAGTTGCGTGGAAGTTCAGGCCCTACCGGGGCAATACCATTACCCATATATTTATCAGCCCAATCATGCTTCCAATCGGAATGCACCAAGAAATGTCCATTGTAGAACCATTCTACTCCTTTTTTAATGCTATTCATTCCTGCATCTTTCGGCAACACATCAGTAGCTGTATAAGTCGGACGAATATAAGAAGTCCAAGTAGAAAAAGTGAATGTTTCTCTATTTAACAACCACTGAAAAATATATTCGAACAGTGCCTTTACCCGTTGTTCCGGTAAGTAACGGCCTTCAGCAAAATTACTCATACAAGTGGCTGAAAGGAGAAGTTGGTCATTATGAAAATACAGTATCGGTTGAGTGGGTGTATCTTTCAGTCCATAAACCGCATCATTGAAGCCTGCCACTTTTGCAGCTACTAACAAGGGATTAGCAATCGGATCTGGGGTTTGTTTCATAATACAGCGTTGAAACGAAAGTAAGCTCATGGAGGGAAGTAGTGAATTCAATGAATCACATACCACAATACGTTCCAATTCCAATGTATCGGCTGTCACCCATTCAGTAGCTCCTACACATTGTGGAAACTCCATAAATACTCGCAGTGATTTTTCTTTGATTATTTTTTGGTCAGCTGTATCGAGCTTCACTCCCTCCCTAGGATAGGATTCACTCAATAATAATACGCCCGCCTGTTTTGGGGCTTTCTGTAGTGCTTCATGCACCGATGAATAGATACGAAGTCGATATCCTTCCTCATCCAGCAACTTTATTAAGTCATTAGTAGGAGTTCCATAACATATCACTTCCTCTTTCTGCTGGCATGAAAAAAATAGAAGAAGCAATATAAATATTCCAATAATTCGATTCTTTAACATAGTATTTTATTTTTAATAGATCGTTTCCAGTGTTTTCCAGCACTGATACAGTCCTCTCGGTACGTGGAAGCATCCTTT
>ERZ827363.673-NODE-673-length-36306-cov-4.244269_pt1 | contig 36306 bp, 39 predicted proteins | sample MGYA00519776_ERZ827363 | MGnify/ENA primary metagenome ERZ827363 (study PRJEB31778, sample SAMEA3449288) | human gut metagenome | biome: human gut; feature: human-associated habitat; material: faeces | place: United Kingdom | collected 2010/2012 ... | reverse complement strand
TCATGGTTCATCTCTCAGGTTTCTTTGTTCAATTTTGAGGATCCTGTCCTCAAAATTGCGCCTTTAGCTCAGTTGGTAGAGCAACTGACTCTTAATCAGTGGGTCCAGGGTTCGAGTCCCTGAAGGCGCACCAACGTGGCCTGTTGGTCAAGCGGTTAAGACGCCGCCCTCTCACGGCGGAATCGGGGGTTCGATTCCCCCACGGGTCACCAAATCCTGTCAATTTTTGATGGGATTTTTTGTTTTTGCAGATGTGAGGATAGTTGTATTGTTGGACAGGTATTTATAAAATTGAATAGAAATTGCAAAGGGTATCCGGTTTTTACACTGGGTACCCGTTTTTATATTGAAAACCACTTGCTGGGTGAGGTGATTTAAAAAGCAATCAATAGATAAGAACCGTTTGGCACATACAATAGGAAACTGTAACTATCACATCGTAGGTGGGCCAAGATGGGTGTCAAACCTAATGGAGTAACTTAAAGCGGAAGAGAAGTCAAAAGTGTTTGGAGCGGAAGCATCAGTATCGAAACCGGGAATTTTAGTGCTATAGGGATATTGAGAGGCACATCAAGCGTCAGTTGGAAGATAAGGCCGGGAAACAGCTGACGGTTGGATTTTTCCAAGCTCATTTATGGTCGGAAAGGAGTGGCTTTATGTAAGTGCCAGACCGTACCAATGCGATGGGGTTGGCAATAAAGGGCTGTTCCCATCTATGAATTTTCCGGACTTTGCCGGGAATAGTCGCAAATATAAATCAGCAGTGGAATTGCGGGTGGTCTATTTTGGGATCTCGCTGATTTTGGGTGAGATCCTTCCGGGGATTTACGGGGAGCAATGCGAAGCAAACGGGCTCGATCCGTCTGTTTTTGGAGTGGATCTGCTGAAACGGTTTAACGGAGAGCTTTCTGTTTTAAAAGAGCAGTATCAAAAGAAAAGCACGAAAAATTTTGAGATAGAGAATGGGAAGCTCCGGCGATAAGAGAAAGGGCAGAGAGATGCGTGAATCAGACGGGAGATAAAAAGAGGATGCAAGAAATCCTGCAAGAATCATTGACTTTTCCGTCGAAATGTGATATACCAGAGAAAGTGTTTGAAAGAATCTTTGCAAAAATGCGCTGGAGGATCGACATGAAAGGAAAAGTCAAGGATTTTTTACTGTTGAATTTCGGAGTGCTTTTGAATGTGGTGGGGATCTATTTCTTCAAATTTCCGAACCATTTTTCCACCGGAGGCGTTTCGGGATTATCCATCGTTTTGGGAAATTGCGTTCATTTTCTTTCTCCTGCCACCATGGTGACGATTATTAACGTCCTGCTTCTGTTGATCGGTTTTGCCGTGTTCGGGAAGGGGTTCGGGTTCCGGACGACGTACACCTCCCTTGCCATGTCGTTTGGAATGCAGATCCTGGAATGGGTATATCCCATGGAGAAGCCGTTTACGAACCAGCCGCTGCTGGAGCTGTTTTTCGGAATGATGCTGCCGGCGGTGGGGGCGGCAATCCTTTTTAACATCAACGCTTCCACCGGCGGCACCGACATTGTGGCGATGATCTTAAAAAAATACACCAGCCTGAACATCGGGAAGGCGCTGATGCTGTCGGATCTGATCATCACGCTGCTGGGCGCACTGACGTTCGGGATTGAAACGGGGCTTTTCTCTGTTTTCGGACTGATCATTAAGTCGTTTCTGGTGGACTACGTCATTGAGAGCATCAATATGTGCAAGTATTTCACCATCGTCTGCACGAAGCCGGAGGAGATCTGCCGCTACATCATGGAGCAGCTGGGGCACGGCGCCACGGTGACCGAAGCCCACGGGGCGTACACCGGCGAGCAGCGCTTCATCGTGCTGGTGGTGATCCGGCGGTACGAGGCGGTGCAGCTGCGCCAGAAGATCCGGGAGATTGACCCGTCCGCCTTCATGATGATCACCAATACCAGTGAGATCATCGGCAAGGGGTTTCGGGGACTGAACTGAAAAAAATCCGCTCTGCTTCGGCTTTTCGGAGCAGGGCGGATTTTTGTGTCAGAGGGAAGGCTTCTCTGCTGCGGCAGGGAGGCTTTCTTTTTTTGCAGAAGGCGGGGTCACCACTGGTAGTCCAGCTGTTTTAAGATCTCCCGGGCGATGAGGGTGTGGCCCACGATATTGGGGTGGATCCGATCCCACTGGATGGAGGCGGGGTGGTAGAAGCGGAAGTAGTCGTCGAAAGCCGACTGGACGTCCACGAGGATGGCACCGTACTTCTCGGCAAGGCGCTTGACTACGGCACCGTACTGATCCATCCGGGCACGCATGGGGTCGCTGCGGTTGGGCTCCATGAAATAGGGGGTGATGAGGATCAGACCCTTCAGGACGGGGAGGGTCTTTTCGATGAGTTCGGTGAGGTTTGCCTCGTATTCCTCAAGGCCGACGTGGTTTTCGGTGATGAGGGGCGTGTCGAACTGCCGCCAGACGTCGTTGACGCCGATGAAAATGGAGAGCCAGTCCGGATCGAGATCCAGCACATCGGTCTGCCAGCGGGCTTTCAGGTCCCGGGTGGTATCGCCGCTGGTGCCCATATTGATGACCCGGATCCGGGATTCGGGGTAGGTCGCCTTCAGAAGGCCGTCCACCAGCCCGACGTAGCTTTTGCCGATGGCGTCGAACAGCCCTTCGCCGCAGGGGCGGGCCCGGTCGAAGTCGGTGATGGAATCGCCGATGAAGATCAGTTTGCTGCCGTTTTCAATTTTCATGTTGCTTCCTCCGTTTTGGGGCGTTTTTTTCAGTATAGCATGGAGGATGGGGAAAAGCAAGGGAAAATAGATGTGTTTTATGTGTATTTTTTATGTTTACAAATGAAGTATTTTGTGATATGATGAAAGAAAAAGGAGGAGATTGTTATGAAGTCTGGTAATGGATCATTGATAGGGCTATGTACCGTTCTGGCGCTTCTGATGATAGGCGTCTGGAGCTGTTCTTCCAGTTCGGATGAAGCCTATAAGAAAAAGGAGATAGATGCGTGGAACAGTCAAATGCACAAAAGTCCTAGTTCCTGGACGCAGGAAGAGCGGACAAGGTACAATAATTTTATGGATTGGCTTGATAAGCAGCACAAATAATGACAACAGGAGGAGTTTGTGATGAAAAAGAAGATACTCGCAACGGTTTTGGCGGCAATGGTCGCTTTTTCTGTTCCGATGAGCGCATCGGCGGCATGGCGTAAGGATTCTGCCGGAAATTGGCAGTGGTGGGAGAATGGGAAGAAGCAGATCGGGTGGAAGTATGTAGATAACAGTTGGTACTACTTTAATGTTAGTGGTACAATGCAAACAGGGTGGTTGGAAAAATGGAATATTTGGGGTGATATAGATAACGAATGGGAGTATTACTATTTCAATTCTTCTGGACATATGACAACTGGATGGCAGTTCATTTCTAACAAATGGTATTATTTTGGTACAGATGGCAAAATGCAAACTGGATGGCAGTTTTTGAATGATAATTGGTACTATTTTGATAAAGATGGTGCTATGCATACTGGCTGGTTGAAAGAATCGGTCTATCCGTATGATGAAAATAAAAAGTGCGAATGGTACTATTTGCTGTCCGATGGAAAAATGGTCAAAGGATGGCAAACGATAGATGGCAATCGTTATTATTTTCGATCCGATGGAAAAATGGAAAAAGATACCATTGTTGATGGGTACTCTCTCGATGCCACAGGTTTAGCCTCATGGATTGAGCGCAAAAGCGAAAATGATTCAAAAGTTTATTCTTCTATTGATGATTTAATTGCTAAGTGGAATCGTGAATATTGCAAAGTTAGTACCCCTTGCGGAGATGTAAAACTCACATTTACATATCACGAAAACACGTATAGTATAATGGCTTTTGACTACGATATCAATACTGAATGGGATGGTCTTTCGCTTTATGATGTTGCATATTCAGTTCAGTACACAGAATCTCAAAAAACGGAAACGAAGAAAATTCTGAAAAGGATTCAAGAAAATGTAGCCATGGATGTTTTTCAATATCTTCCGGGGAAAAAAGTGCAGGGAGGTTACCATATGGGTTTTTATAAGTATCCACATATAAGGGTAGATTATGTATCTATCGATTTTTTAAGTTGGCAAAATTATACAGAACTGTCTTGGCTGGATCCTGCTTCTTCAGTGGATAGGACTTATCAAAACTCCAAAGTGGACCAACTTCATTGGAATAAATATTTGGATACGGCTGATCTCCATTAATCTGAAAAGCGGAGGAAAATATGGGATTTGAGATAAGAACACAAGTGAACTTTTCTCGGGATGTGTGTTTGCAGGCGGCTTGTGCAGCTGTGCAGAATCTGGATGGTTTTACGATAGACCGCATTGATAGGGTAACGTATACGATTTATTTGCAGGGAAATATTTCTCTGTTTTCCTGGGGAGAGTATGTGGAGATTCAAATGACAAGTACATACAACGGTTTGACGGAAATTGTTGTTGAATCGACACCTAAAATCGGAATGTGGGGCGCTCTTTCGGATATGGGAAAAAACAAGCGAAACCTGAATGCGATCTTGCGTGCCATTTCCAACGAACTGATCCAAGGGCATTACCCGCAATTGGGTGAATAAGAAACCCCCGCCGCAGAGGAATTGCTTCCTGCTGCGGCGGGGGTGGATTTTTTAAAATTGCTGAGAGGACCTATAAGCCGAGTTCTGTCGTGTGTGACAATCTATCTCGACGACGCATTGCTGCGCCGCTCAAGCCACCTTTCGGGAGCACCGGACCAGTGATAGCCTCCCAGCTGGTGTTGCATCGGATAGGGTTTACATGGCAGCAGGGTTCCCCCTGCTCCGGTGAGCTCTTACCTCGCCTTTCCACCCTTACCGGGGAAACCCCCGGCGGTATCTCTCTGTTGCACTTTCCCTGAAGTCGCCTTCGGCTGCCGTTAGCAGTTATCCTGTCCTGTGATGCTCGGACTTTCCTCATGGATCGCTCCACGCTGCCACACAGTCTTCTCAGCCTATTCATCTTAGCAGATTTCCGGCAGATTGTCAAGAGAGGCAGGGAATTTGGGGCTTAGCGGGACGGAATCGACGAAAATGTTCGGATGCGTTGACAAACCCGGCGGAACATGGTATCATCAAACATAGAATCCAATGGAATTCACGGAAAGGGGATCCTTGCTTGCAGGAGCGTGCCGGACGGGCGGTTTTCAGAAAAGTGCTGCTCTTCGGGGCGCTGGCGGCGGGGATGGTGCTGCTTCTGGATGTGGGGTGCATTTTCCGGCGTGTGACCGGGATTCCCTGTCCCGGCTGCGGCATGACGCGGGCGCATCTGGCGGCTCTACGGCTGGATTTCAAAGCGGCGTTTTTCTATCACCCGCTGTGGCCGCTGCCGATCCCGCTTCTGGCGCTGGAGGTTTTTAAACCTCGGTGGTTTGCGGAAAAGCGGAGGTGGAAGATGATTCTGAGCGTTTTGCTTTTGATTGCAGCGCTGGGAATCTACGCCGTGCGGATGATTCTGTTTTTTCCGGATACGCCGCCCATGGAGTATCTGCCCGGAAACCTGCTTCACTGGGTAGTCTCGCTGATCCGTGGATTTCTAAGACATTGAACGGAGGCTTCACACATCATGATCCAACAGAGAAATTTTGTCACCTTCCTGCTTTTAAACCTGATTACCTGCGGCATTTACTCCTTCTACTTCATCTACACCGCTACCCGGGACATCAACACGCTGGTGGGGAACGATGGGCGGAACGTGGAGCCTTCCACCGCAGTCCTGCTGACGATCGTGACCTGCGGGTTTTACTCCTACTACTGGTATTATGATCAGGGCAACCGGATCAAGGCGCTGGCCGACCGGAACAACATCCCCTGTCCTGAGAACGGCACCAGCTACCTGATGTGGATCCTGCTGGGGGCGCTGATCTGCGGGATCGGCTCCTGGATCGGGATCTATCTCTTCATCAAGAACTTAAATAACTTGATTGCCGCTTACAACGCCAGCATGTACGGCGCCTACGGTAATTCCAATCAGCAGCCTCCCGTTCCTCCTCAGGCATAAGAAAAAAGAAGCGCCCGTTCCGGAAAAAGGAGCGGGCGCTGTTTCTTGGAAAAGAGCATGGAAAAAGGCGTTTTCCCGAAGGAAAACGCCTTTCATCATTCCGCACGGAGAGTCAGATAGCCCGGGTCACTTTATTGGAACGCAGGCACCGGGTGCAGGCATAAACGCGGCAGGGCTTGCCGTCTACGATTGCCTTCACACGCACTACATTGGGTTTCCAGGTTCTGTTGGAACGTCTGTGAGAGTGAGAAACCTTAATCCCAAACGTTACGCCTTTTCCGCAGAAATCACATTTTGCCATAATACTGCACCTCCTTTAGGTTCACATAACGATATTATTTTAGCAGATTTCCGGGAGAAAAGCAAGGGTTTTTTCAAAGAAAATTGGGAAGTCGTGAAAAAACCTTGAATTTACCGGCATATCCCTTGTATTTTCCCGGCAGAAACGATATAATAAGTGTATTGCGACAAGAATCTGACAACTGCGGAGGATCTTTTTATGACCATACCGACGAGTATCGTCTCTCTCTTATATCGGACGGTCGTCCGGCTTATCGTACTGCTGACGGCGCTGCCGTTTCACGAATGCGCCCATGCGTGGATGGCAAACAAGCTGGGGGATCCCACGGCGAAGAACCAGGGTCGGCTGACCTTAAACCCCATGAAGCATCTGGATCCCATGGGAGCCGTGCTGATGCTGGTGGCGGGGTTCGGCTGGGCAAACCCGGTGCCGGTGAACCCGAACAATTTCAAAAACCGCAAGGGCGGCATGGCTCTGACGGCGCTGGCAGGGCCTGTATCCAACCTGCTGCTGGCGTTTGTCTGCACGGTGGTTTATAAAATTTTAGCGTATGCGGGCTATGCAGCTTCCGGCTTTCCGGGGGAGATCCTCTCTTCTCTGGCGCAGGCGTTCCTTCTGATGGTGTCTTTGAACGTAGGCTTGGGCGTGTTCAACCTGGTGCCCATCCCTCCGCTGGACGGCTCCCGGATCCTCAACCTGATTCTGCCGGAAAAGACCTACTTCCAGATCATGAAGTACGAGCGGATTATCATGTTAGCCCTGTTTGCGGCTATTTTTATCGGGCTGTTGGACGGGCCTCTGGCGTTCGTGGAGGGGAAGGTCTATCAGCTTCTCGATCTGCTGACGAGGTTTGTGGACTGGATCGCCCAGGCGATTCTCTATTAAGGCGGCGTCATGGCGGTACAGCTGGAATTTCACTTGGGGGAGTTTGAGGGGCCGCTGGAGCTGCTTCTTTTTCTCATCTCCAAGCACAAATTAAACATCAACGACATCGAGATTTCTGCCCTTCTGGAGCAGTATCTGGACTACATCGAACGGATGCAGGCGGCGGATCTGGAGGTGGCGTCGGAATTTTTGGAAATGGCGGCGCGGCTTGTCTACATCAAGACCGTCTCCCTTCTTCCCCGGCAGGAGGAAGAAGGGGAGCAGCTGCGGCGGGAGCTGCAGGGGCAGCTCCTGGAATACAGCCTCTGTAAGCAGATCGCCGGGGAAATGGCGGAAATGTATCTGGGGAACCGGGTATTCGTCCGGGCTCCGGCGAAGATCCGGGTGGATTCCGTTTATCGGGGGAATCATCGGCCGGAAGAGCTGCTGGCAGGCTATCGGCTGGTGGTGGGAAAAGCGGCGAGAAAGCTGCCCCCTCCGGCGGCGGCATTTTCCGGCATCGTCAACCGGCGGGTGGTCTCGGTGACCTCCCGGATCGTTTATATTTTAAAGAAGCTGTACCGCACCGGGCAGGTACCCTACGGGGAGTTCTTTCAGGCGACGGACCGCAGCGAGCTGGTCGCCACCTTTCTTGCTATGCTGGAGCTGATGAAGTCCAAGCGGATCGTGGTCAGCGATGACAACACCACGGTGTTTTTCCGGCGGGATGAGGTCTTACCGGAAGAAACGGAAGAAGGAGCGGCGTTATGAACACGAAAAATCCCTTGAGCCTTCTGGAGGCGGTTTTATTCGCCTGCGGGGAGCCGATCGAGATCAGCAAGCTGGCGGCGGGACTTTCGCTGGATATGGCCGCCATCCGGGAACAGCTTTCCGCCTATGCCGAACGGCTCCAGAGAAGCGACCGTGGAATGGAGCTTTTGTTTTTAGGGGACACCGTCCAGCTTTGCAGCAAGCGCTGTTATGAGGAGCAGGTGGCGGCAGTCCTTGCCTCCCGGAAAAATGCGCCGCTTTCCGGAGCGGCCATGGAAGTCCTTGCCATCATCGCCTACAATCAGCCGGTGACCAAGAGCTTTGTAGAGCAGGTCCGGGGGGTGGAAAGCGGGCAGATCGTCAACAATCTGGTGGAAAAAGCGCTGGTGGAGGAAGCCGGGCGGCTGGACGTCCCGGGAAGGCCCATCACCTACCGTACGACGCCGAATTTCCTCCGCTGCTTCGGGATCTCAGCTCTTTCGGAGCTGCCGCCCCTGCCCGGGGGAGGGGCTTCCGGCGGGGAAGCGGTCACCGAAGACGGGGACGGCCAGCTGACCATGGAAGCCGGGAACGGATAAAAAGGAGGAAGGCAGATGGGGTGGATCATCTTCGGGTGCATTCTTGCCGTTCTGATCGGGATCCTCTGCCTTGACCTGACCTTTACCGTACACTATTCCGAGGCATTTCTGATCTCCGTGGGGGTGGGGCCTTTCAAGTACGGCCTGCTGGTCACGGAAGAGGAAAAGGCAAAACGGGAAGCAAAAAAGAAGCAAAAGGAAGCCAAAAAGAAAAAGCCGGCTCCGAAAAAAGCGGAAAGAAAAAGAAGGTCAAACAGCCGGAAAAGAAACCGGAAAAGGGAAATATAAACGAAACGGTGCAGATCGTTTTGGACCTCATCCGATCCGTGGCAAAGCCCTTAGGGGATCTTCTCAAGAAATCCCGGGTGACGGATTTGCGGCTGACCCTCCGGGTAGGCGGTGAGGATGCGGCGGAGATCGCTCTCAATTATGGGAAGCTCTGCGGCGTCGTTTACGGCAGCCTGGCGGCGCTTCAGAATTTCATCCGGGTACGGGTGAAGAAGCTGGATCTTTCCTGCGACTTCTGCTCCGAAAAAACAGAACAGGAGATCGACTTCAAATTAAAGGTGCGGGTCGGATCCGTCCTGCGGGCGGTCATCCGCATGGGGATCCGTTTTTTTGCACATACTTACAAGCGGACGAAAAGCTCCGCACCAAATACGCAGTCAGCCGCCGGAAAAACGCCGGCGGATCAATAAAATCCAAAACAGATAGGAGAATGCAATATGGCAGAACATCCCATTGAAGGGCTCATGGGCGTTACCATGCAGAAGATCAAGGAAATGGTGGACGTCAACACCATCATCGGCGAGCCGGTCATTACTCCCGACGGCACCACCATCATTCCGGTGTCCAAGGTTTCCTTCGGGTTTGCCAGCGGCGGCAGCGACCTGCCCACCAGCCAGCCGAAGCAGACCTTCGGCGGCGGCGGCGGCGCCGGCATCACTCTTCAGCCTCTGGCGTTCTTAGTGGTCAAGGACGGAGACGTGAAGCTCTTACAGATCGCCACGGCTTCCAACACCGCTGATAAGGTGGTCAACTCCGTGCCGGACATCATTGACAAGATCTCCGACGCCATCGTAAAGGCCAAGGATCAGAAGTCCGGAGCTGCAAAGCCGGAAAAAGCGGAATAACCCGCATGAACCGAAAACCGCCTGCATAATTTTGGGTATTGCGGAAGTTCCGCAATCCGGTGTGCAGGTGGTTTGGCATGAAAGTCGGTTTTTTTAAATGGAGCAGACAGCTCCTTTGCGGGGTAGCGGCGGCAGTTCTGGGGATCGTTCCGATGAAGGCGGCTGCTGCCGGAGAGGTGTCGGTCTCCGCCCGGAGCGGGGTCTTGATGGAAGCGGTCACCGGCCGGGTGATCTGGGAGCAGAACGGGGAGGAGCGCCTTCCCATGGCAAGCACCACCAAGATCCTGACTGCTCTTCTCACGTTGGAGCAGCCGGGGCTGGATGAACCTTTTACCGTGAACGCAGACGCTATCCGGGTGGAGGGCACCTCCATGGGGCTGACGGAAGGGGCGGAGGTCACGCTTCGGACGCTGGCGGCGGGGATGCTTTTGTCTTCGGGAAACGACGCCGCCAATGCGGCCGCCGTCCGGGTGGCGGGGAGCCTTGCGGATTTCGTCATGCTGATGAACCGGCGGGCCGCCCAGCTTGGGATGGCGGACACCTGCTTTGAAACCCCCTCCGGGTTGGACGGGCAGAACCATTATTCCACCGCAAGGGATATGGCGCTACTTGCAAGGGCAGCGCTTCAGAACGAGGATTTTGCGGCGATCTGCTCCCAAAAAAGCGGGAAATACTGCTACGGTGCGCCGCCTTATGAGCGATGGCTCAAAAACCACAACCGGCTGCTTTCGGAGTACGAAGGCTGCATCGGGGTAAAGACGGGGTTTACGAAGAAAGCGGGACGCTGCCTTGTTTCCGCCGCAGAACGGGAGGGGGTCACGTTGATCTGCGTGACCCTGAACGATTCCGATGACTGGAAGGATCACAAGGCGCTGTTCAATTGGGGCTTTTCTAAGATCGGGCAGGCGGAAACGCCGGAGCTTCCGAAGAGCCTGCCGGTGGCGGGCGGGGAAGCGGCGGCGGTCTCCCTTGCGCTTTCCGAAGAGCGGCCGGCTTTTTTAAAGGAAGAGCGTGCCCGGCTCAGCTGGCGACTGGAGGCGGAGCCGTTTTGCTATGCGCCGATCCGGGCAGGAGAGACGATAGGCGTCGTCCGGTGGTTTCTGGACGGGCAGGAATGCTTTTCGGAGCCGGTCAAGGCGGTGGAAACGGTGGAGACGGAAGAAACGGAAAAACAGAGCGTCTGGGAAGGACTGCGGCGGTGGCTGGCAGGGCTTTTTGGGGCGCTTTAAGGACAAAATATCTGCTGCGGCAGGATGGAAGGAAATTTGCATGGAGATTCGTTTGCAAAAAATATTGGCGGAGAGCGGGCTTTGCTCCCGGCGGAAGGCGGAGGAGCTGATCGCAGAGGGCCGGGTCAAGGTGAACGGCCACGTCGCCGCCGTGGGACAGAAGGTGGATCCCAACCGGGATCACATTCAGGTGGACGGTGAAAAGCTGGACTTGAGCCAGCGGGAAACGGCGGTCTACTATATGCTCTATAAGCCCCGGGGATACCTGACGGCCATGTCCGATGACCGGGGAAGGAAGTGTGTGGCAGAGCTGGTGGAGGACATCCCCCAGCGGGTCTTCCCCGTAGGGCGGCTGGATATGAACTCCGAAGGGCTGCTGCTTTTTACAAACGACGGGGACTTTGCCAACGACATGACCCATCCCTCCCGGCAGGTGCCGAAGACCTACCGGGTCACCGTCCACAGCGAGGTGACTCCGGAGCAGCTGGTGCAGCTCGCCGAAGGCGTCATCCTAGATGGGGAGCGGACGAACCCGGCGGAAGTGAAGATCGTCACCGAGGAGCCTGGGCGCACTGTGCTGCTCATCACCATCACCGAGGGCAAGAACCGGGAAATCCGGCGGATGTGCGAAGCGGTGGGGCTGGAGGTCGCCCGGTTGAAGCGGCTGTCCATTGGGCCGGTGAAGCTGGGGATGCTCAAGCCCGGCACTTACCGGGAGCTTTCCGGGGACGAAGTGGACGCCCTGCAGCGGACGGCACGGCGGGGGCTGCGGGCAGCGGCTTCCGACCGGCGGAACAGGAAGTGATCGGATGCTTTACATTCGGCCGTATACGTCGGAAGACGATTTTCCCCAGTTTGCCGGGGGATTAAAAGAAGGGAAGCTCTATTACGTCGCCCTTGCCGGAAAGGAACTGATCGGGTACATCTGCTACCGGAAAAAGGCGGACGAGCTTTTTATTGAAGAAGTGGAATCCGGAAGGGATGCGGATCTTTTTGACGGGCTGATGCGGGCGGTATTTGACGCCGCCGTCAATTCCGGGATGGATCGGGCAGAGTTTTCGCCGCAAGTAGACCGGAGTGTTCTGGAGACGCTGCGGGTACCGCTGGATCCTCAAAATTGCGTAAATTCACTAAGCGATTTCCTTCGGAACTGTCGAAAATGTAAAATGTTCTGAAAGGTTCTTGTTATTTTGAAACCGAAGGAGTATACTATAAAATGGGTGAATTTGGAGGAACCGGAAAAATTGACGGATTCTCTCAAATTTTTGCTGTAAACGTTTGAAATGAAACGTTTTTTATGCCAATTACATAGAATGGGGGCTGTACAATGAGTTATCAAACCAAGCTGGAACAGCTTGAGCAGAAAAAAGCCGCTCTCCAGAAATCCTCTCCCGCAAGAGACCGCCTGGTCGCCTTGTTCGATGAGGGAACCTTCGTGGAGCTGGACGCCTTTGCCGCCTGCGGCGAAGAGGGAGTCGGGGTCATCACCGGCTATGGCAGCGTTGAGGGCGATGTTGTTTACGCCTTTTCCCAGGACGTGACCACCTTAGGCGGCGCCGTTTCCAGAGCGCACGCCGCAAAGATCGCAAAGCTCTACGAGTTGGCCGTGAAGAACGGATCCCCTCTCGTTGCGATTTATGATTCCAACGGAGCTAAGCTCAGCGAGGGTCCGGAGATCCTTGCAAGCTACGGCAAGATCCTTTCCGACGCCGCAAACCTTTCCGGCGTTGTTCCTCAGATCGCAGTGATCGCCGGCAGTTGCGTGGGCATCAGCGCTATGATGGCCTGCTCCGCCGATTTCGTCGTTATGGCGAAGGACGCTTCCCTGTATCTGGCGGACGCCCAGGGCGACGCTACCGCTGAAGCCGCTTCCAAGGCCGGTGTGGCCGACCTGGTCTGCGAGGATGCAGAGGCTGCCGTCCGGAAGGCCCGGGAGCTTATCTCCATGCTTCCTCTCAATAATCTTTCCACCGCTCCCGTGTTTGAGGGAGCTTCCTCCGATGCGGCTGCCGCTCCCGAAATGGAGCCGGCTGAGCTCATCAAAGCGGTCTGCGATGCGGATACTGTAGTGGAGCTGAAAGGCGAGTGCGCCGTTTCTGCAGTGACTGCTCTGGCTTCCGTCGGCGGCAGCACCGTCGGCGTTGTTTACGCAAACGGCCGCATGGGACGGAAATCCAATGAGAAGATTGCCGATTTCGTCCGGTTCTGCGATTGCTTTAACCTGCCCGTGGTGACTTTCGTGAACGTGGAAGGCTACTGCGAATGCGGCGCCAAGACCGAAAGTGCAAAATCTGCGGCAAAGCTGGCAAGAGCTTATGCCGACGCCACCACCGCCAAGATCACCGTTTATGCAGGCTCCGCCGTCGGCGGCGCTGCCGTTGCCTTCGGCAATGCGGATCTGCGCATTGCATGGCCCGGCGCTGTGATCTCTGCACTGGATCCCCTGACTGCTGTGGAATTCTTCTGGCACGACAAGCTGAAAGGTGCGGAAGACGTAGCTGCCCTCCGCAAGCAGTTGGCGGAAGAGTATGCTTCCACCGAAGCAAGCCCCTACGAGGCTGCCAAGGCTTCCATGGTGGAAGAGATTATCGATCCCGCCAACACCCGCAGCGCTCTGATCTCCGCTTTGGAGATGCTTGCCTGCAAGCGGGTCTCCCGGCTTCCCAAAAAGCACACCATCTAAGGTTTTATCATTTATTTTGAAAGGAATGACCATCATGAGAAGATTCAATATCACGGTAAACGGAAAAGCTTACGATGTTGCGGTTGAGGAAGTAAACGGCGCTGCCGTCTCTGTGGCTGCTGCTCCTGCGGCACCTGCTGCAGCTCCCGCCGCCCCCGCACCCGCACCTGCTGCGGCTCCTGCTCCGGCAGCCGCCCCTGCTCCCGCTGCGGCTCCCGCCGGTCCTGTCAGCGGCACCGAGGTGAAGGCTCCCATGCCCGGCACCATCATGGACGTGAAGGTGAACGTGGGCGATTCCGTGGAGAGAGCACAGGTTGTTATCATCATGGAAGCTATGAAGATGGAAAATGAGATCGTTGCCCCCGTTGGCGGCAAGGTTCTGGCCGTTCAGGTCAAGAAGGGTGACTCCGTTAATGCCGGCGACGTAATGGCCGTGATCGGCTAAGCCTCCCTCAGTGAATTATGAAACAGTCCTGTCGGAGAGGATTCTCCGGCAGGTCGGAAAGGCGTGAAAATCATGGCAAAAATCAAAGTGACCGAAGTTGTGCTGCGTGACGCACATCAGTCTCTGATTGCGACCCGTATGCCTCTTTCGGATATGCTTCCCATCTTAGGGGAGATCGACAAAGCCGGCTTCTACTCCTCCGAGTGCTGGGGCGGGGCGACCTTCGACTCCTGCCTGCGCTTCCTCAACGAGGATCCATGGGAGCGGCTGCGTGTTCTGCGCCGGGAGATGCCCAACACCAAGCTGCAGATGCTGTTCCGGGGCCAGAATATGCTGGGTTACCGGCATTATGCCGATGACGTGGTGGAGTATTTCGTCCAGAAATCCATCGCCAACGGCATCGACATCATCCGTATTTTTGATGCTCTGAACGATATCCGCAATCTGGAAACGGCCGTTAAGGCTGCAAAGAAGGAAGGCGGCCACGCTCAGATCGCTATCTCCTACACCACCGGCGATACCTTCACCGATGAGTACTATGTGAACTACGCAAAGCAGATCGAAGCCATCGGCGCAGATTCTATCTGCCTGAAGGATATGGCGGCTCTGCTGACTCCTTACCGTACCTACAGCCTGGTGAAGGCCATCAAGGAAGCGGTCAAGGTTCCCGTGCAGATCCACACCCACTACACCTCCGGTCTGGCTTCTATGTGTCTGCTGAAGGGCATCGAGGCAGGTGCGGACATGATTGATACTGCTATGTCTCCTCTGGCGCTGGGCACCTCCCATGCTCCCACCGAGTCTATGGTGGCGGCGCTCCAAGGCACCGAGTATGATACCGGTCTGGATCTGAAGCAGCTGATGGTGATCCGGGATTATTTCATGAAGCTCCGGAAGAAATACATCGACTCCGGTCTGCTGGATCCTTCCATGCTGGCTACCAACGCCAACGCCCTGATCTATCAGGTTCCCGGCGGTATGCTGTCGAACCTGCTGTCTCAGTTGAAGCAGGCGGGCAAGGCCGATCAGCTGGACGAAGTGCTGCAGGAAGTGCCGAGAGTCCGTCGGGACGCCGGCATGCCTCCTTTGGTCACCCCCACCTCTCAGATCGTGGGCACCCAGGCGGTGTTCAACGTCATCACCGGCGAGCGCTACAAGATGGTCACCAAGGAGTTCAAGGGTCTGGTTCGGGGCGAGTACGGCAAGACCCCTGAGGCCATTGATCCCGATTTCCAGAAGAAGATCTGCAAGGACGAGCCCATCATCACCTGCCGTCCCGCAGACCTGCTGAAGCCCGAGCTTGAAACCCTCCGCAAGGAGTGTGCCGAGTGGACGGAGCAGGAGGAAGACGTCCTCAGCTATGCCCAGTTCGGACAGGTCGCCACCAAGTTCTTCGAGAAGCGCCGCAACGCTCGTTACGGCATCGATGGCCAGCGTGCCGACTTCAAGAACGAGATCCATCCCGTTTGAGGCTAAAAGACAAGATCCCGGAAGGCAGTTTGCTTTCCGGGATTTTTGCGTTTTGCATTGAATGAAAAGAAAAGCGCCGTTCTGCTTCTTTTATGGCGGAACGGCGCTTTTTGATGGAGAATTTTTCAGCTGCGGCGGGTGTTTCGGGCGGAGAGGAGGACGCCCATGAATAAGAGGGCGGGAAAGGCGATGGCGGAGAGAATACCGATTCGGAGGTTATTCTGGAAGGTGCTGGAGACGGCGCCTGCTAAAGTGGGGCCGCCGGAGCAGCCCAGATCTCCCGCCAGAGCCAGCAGGGCGAACATGGCAGTTCCGCCGCCTTTGATGGAAGCGGTGGCTTTGCTGAAGGTGCCGGGCCAGAGGATGCCCACGGAGAAACCGCAGACGGCACAGCCCACCAGTCCTGCTGCGGGGTTGGGGATCAGGGAGATGCAGAGGTAGGAGGCGATACACAAAAGGCAGCTGCCGCCCATGAAGCGATCAAGATCCATCCGATCCCCGTATTTTCCGTAGATCAGCCGGGAAAGTCCCATCATCGCTGCAAAAGCCATAGGGCCAGCCAGATCGCCGACGGTTTTACTGACGCCTAAGCCCTGTTCGGCGAAGGTGGAGGCCCACTGGCTCACCGCCTGTTCGCTGGCGCCGGCGCAGAGCATCATCAGCATCATCAGCCAGAAAGTCTTTTTCCGGAATAGTTCCTTGATGGTCAGGCCCTTTTCCCCTTCGGCGTTCAGGGAATAGAGGGGAGCCCTTGCGAAGAGAATCAGGTTCCCCAGCGGGATCAGCGCCCAGCAGAGCGCCAGGATCTTCCAGTTTTGGATGCCGAAGCAGGCAAAGAACAGGGTAGAGATCAGCACCACACCCATATGCCCCCAGCAATAAAAGGAGTGGAGAAGGCTCATGGCCTGCTCCTTGTTATCGGTGGGGCAGGCTTCCAGAATGGGGCTGACCAGTACCTCCAGCAGGCCGCCGCCGACCGCATAAACAAAAACGGCGGTCAGGATCCCGAAAAACGGATCCGGGAAGACTTCGGGAAGGATGGTCAGCAGGATGATCCCGGCAGCAGCGCAGCCATGGGCAATATAAATGGAAGTCCGGTAGCCGATCCGGTCTACAAATGCGGCGGAAAGCAGATCCACCAGCAGCTGGATCAGGAAATTTAAAGTGATCAGCGCCGTGATCCGGGAGAGGGGGAGGTGGTAGCTATGCTGAAAGGTGACGAAAAGGAGGGGGACGAAGTTGTTGACCACGGCTTGAACGATGTAGCCGATGAAACAGGCTGTCATGGTCTTTTTGGGGTCGGATCTCATGGAAATCGCCTTTCTGTTTTGAAAGTGTTGTGGGAGAATATTCTCTAGTATTATAACATGAGAAGGGGCGTTTGTCATGCTTTTTGAGGATTTTTTGGAAAAATTTTGGGCGTCCGGGGGAGAAAAAGGGGAAGAAAAGGGGAGGAAAAGGGATGGTTTCGGTAGGGCAGTCTGCATGGTGAGAAAACTGCATGAAAAAGGGTGAGAAAAAAGTGCAGGATCAAAATCCGGAAAGGGCTTTCGACTTTTGAGGGAGGATATTTTGAGGAGAGGTTCGGGCGAGGGGACGGTTTGAAAGCGTTCAGTTTGGACGACTTGTGGGGAGAAAAAGGGGAAGAGGTTAGGGGCGGTTTGGGAGGAGCGGCTGGGGCAAAGGGAGGCAGCCGTCGGAAGAGGTCGTTCACGGATTGTTTACGGGAGAAGGAATTTTCGTTCAAAACTGAATGATATAATTATAAATGTTCTAAAATTAGAATATTTAAAAGGAGGGATCCGGCTGTGGTGGAACGGAATGTAACAGCCGTTCATTTTTTCAGCAGTGCCGGAAAAGTGATCGAAGCCTATCACAAAGTGCTCCAGCCCCTTTGTCAGGAGGAAGACCTTCCGATAATCGCCATGGATATGCTGCTTTTTTGGGCAAACAACCCGGAGAAGACCACGGCGCAGGACATCTGCCGGTGCCGGGGATTAAAACCAGGGATCGTTTCCGTTTATGTGGAGCGGTTGGTCAGCGAAGGGTATCTGCAGCGGCAACCAGTGCCGGGCGACCGGAGAAAGGTACTGCTGCGGTGTACGGAAAAAGCGGAGCCTTTGGTCGAACGGGGACGGGAGCTGCAGAAGCGGTTTGCCCGGCGGCTCATGGAAGGGCTGGGAGACGAGGAGCTTCGGATCTTTTACCACTGCCTGACAGTTCTGGGGCAGAATGTGGAAGACGTCCGGAAAAACGGGATCGAAACGGAGGAATGACCCATGCTGAAACTCTTGAAAAACATGCGCCGGAAGGAATGGCTGATGGCGCTTTTGTGTCTTTTGCTGGTAGTGGGGCAGGTGTATTTTGACCTGCGGCTGCCGGATTATATGACGGAGCTGACCACCCTGATTAAAACCTCGGGAACCACCGGGGATATCGTCGTGGTAGGGCTCAAGATGCTGGGCTGCACGGCGGTCAGCGCCGTATTGGCCATCGGCTGCGGCTTTTTATCGGCGAGGACCGCATCCGGCTTCAGCTTTACGGTGCGGGAGAAGCTCTTCCACCATGTTATGGATGCAGGCAGCGAGGAGATGCAGGATTTCTCCATTCCCAGCCTCATCACCCGCACCACCAACGACATCACCCAGATCCAGATGGTCATCGCCATGGGCCTGCAGATGCTCATCAAAGCACCGATCATGGCAGTCTGGGCGGTCATTAAGATCTTGGGCAAGAGCTGGGAGCTGTCGGCTGTGACGGCGGCGTTCGTGGTCGTCCTCTGCACCACGGTGCTGGTCATTATGAGCAGCTGTCTGCCCCGGTTCCGGCTGGTGCAGAAGATGACGGATAAGATCAACCGGGTCGCCCGGGAAAATCTGACCGGTATCAACGTGGTTCACGCCTTCAATGCGGAAGAATTCCAGAACGAGAAATTTGACGGACCCAGCAAGGAAATGATGGGCTTGCAGATGAAGAACCAGAAGCTCTTCGCCGTGATCCAGCCGGTCATGGGGCTTGGAATGAACGCACTGGCGCTGGTGATCTACTGGCTGGGAGCGGCTCTGGTCAACAACATCGCCCTGACCGATTCGGCGGCACGGCTTTCCATGTTCAGCGAGGTGCTGGTCTTCAGCACCTATGCCACCTACATCGTCATGTCCTTCATGATGCTGGTGATGATCTTTATGCTGGTGCCTCAGGCACAGGTTTCCGCCGAGCGTATCAACGAGGTGCTGGATCGGCAGCCGGCGGTTCGGGAAGGAACGGTCTCTGAAGGGAAAGAAACCGGTACGGTGGAGTTTAAAAACGTTTCCTTCCGGTACCCTCACGCTTCGGAGGATGAGCTTTCCAACATCAGCTTCCGGGTGGAAAAGGGGCAGACCCTTGCCATCATCGGCGCCACCGGCAGCGGCAAGACCACACTGGTCAGCCTGATCCCCCGGTTTTACGATGCAACTGCGGGACAGGTGCTGGTGGACGGCGTAGACGTGAAGGATTACACCTTCGACGCCCTTTACGACAAGCTGGGCTATGTGACCCAGAAGGCGGTGCTGTTCTCCGGAAGCATCAAGGACAACGTTTTCTTCGGGGAAAGTGCTGTCAAGGAGGATGATGCGGATCTGAAGAGCGCCATTGAGATCTCTCAGGCGGAGGAGTTTATAGAGAAGCTGCCGGAGGGGACGGAGCACCACATCGCACAGATGGGGCGGAACGTTTCCGGCGGGCAGAAGCAGCGGCTGTCCATCGCGAGAGCTTTGGCGAGAAAGCCGGAAATTCTGGTCTTCGACGACTCCTTCTCGGCGCTTGATTACCGGACGGACGCAAAGCTCCGGGAGGGGCTTGTCAAGGAGCTTCCCGGCACCACAAAGGTGATCGTCGCCCAGCGGATCAGCACCATTCGTCACGCCGACCAGATCCTTGTGCTGGATCGGGGCGAGGCTGTGGGAATCGGAACCCACGAAGAGCTGATGAGATCCTGCAGCGTTTACCGGGAGATCGCAACCTCCCAGCTGAGCGCAGCGGAACTGCAGTAAGGAGGGATGACCATGAAAAAGAATCAGAAGCAGGGCGGGATCCGGACGGCTGCGCCACGGATCGCCGGATATATGAAGTCCCAGATGGGGATCCTGATCGCAGCGCTGGTTTTGGCGGCGCTGAGTGCTGTTTTGACGATCATCGGGCCGGATAAGATCGGGCGGATGGCGACCATCATGTCCGACGGGCTGTTTACGGGCATCGATTTGGGCGCTATCGCACAGGTCGGGATCTTCCTTGCGGTGATCTATCTGCTCAGCGCCCTGTTCGGGTTTACGCAGCACTACATCATGTCGGTGGTCACCCTGAAAATGTCCTATAAAATGCGGGGCGAGCTTTCCGCAAAGATCAACCGGGTGCCCCAGAAATACTTCAATACCACCTCTCAGGGCGATGTTTTAAGCCGGATCACCAACGACGTGTCCACGCTGCAGCAGGGGCTGACCAACAGCCTTCCCACCATCATCAGCGCCGCTACTCAGTTCGTAGGGTGCCTCATCATGATGTTCGTCACCGAGTGGCGGCTGGCGCTGATCTCTTTAGGGGTCACGCTGGTGGGGATGGTGCTGACGGTGCTCATTCTTTCCAAATCCCAGCGGTACTTCGCCGCCCGGCAGAAGAGCTTGGGTGAGCTGAACGGCTATGTGGAGGAGATGTACTCCGGTCATGAGGTCGTCCGGATCAGCCGTGCCAACCGGAAGGTGGGCGAGAAGTTTGACGGCCTCAACAAAGAGGTGTACGACGCAAACTGGAAGTCCCAGTTCCTGTCGGGGATCATGCAGCCCATGATGAACGTCATCGGCAACGTGGCGTATGTGGCGGTGTGCGTCTTCGGTTCCATCCTCGTCATTAACGGCACCATCGAATTCGGCGTGATCGTTTCCTTTATTTTATACGTCCGGCTGTTTACCTCTCCCCTGACCCAGATTGCACAGGGCATGACGAATATGCAGACGGTGTCCGCTTCTGCCCACCGGATCTTCGACTTCTTAGAAAGCGAGGAGTTGTCCGAGGAAAGCGGGAAGACGGAGGAGCTGCCGGATGTCAAGGGACAGGTGAGCTTTGAGCACGTCCGGTTCAGCTATCCGGATGCGCCGGAGAAGATCATCATCAAGGATTTCTCCGCTGACGTCCATCCGGGGCAGAAGGTGGCCATCGTCGGGCCTACCGGTGCGGGGAAGACCACTATGGTGAATCTGCTGATGCGGTTTTTCGAGATAAACGGCGGGCAGATCCGGATCGACGGAGTGCCCATCGGAAACATGAAACGGGAAGACGTCCACAAGCTCTTCGGCATGGTTCTGCAGGATACCTGGCTGTTTGAAGGAACGGTCCGGGAGAACCTTGTTTACAACATGGAAGGGATCACTGACGAGCAGTTAGAACGGGTCTGCAAGGCCTGCGGACTTGACAAGTTCGTCCATTCGCTGCCGGAGGGCTTTAATACGGTGCTTTCGGAGAGCACCAGCATTTCCGCCGGGCAGAAGCAGCTGCTGACCATTGCACGGGCCATGCTGCAAAATGCGCCGATGCTGATCTTAGACGAAGCCACCTCTTCGGTGGACACCCGGACGGAGCTTCTGATCCAGCGAGCCATGGATGAGCTGACCAAGGGGCGCACCAGCTTCGTGATCGCCCACCGGCTGTCCACTATCAAAAACGCCGACCTGATCCTGGTCATGCGGGAAGGCGACGTGGTGGAAAGCGGCACCCACAAGGAGCTGATGGCCAAAGGCGGCTTCTACGCTGAGCTTTATAACAGCCAGTTTGAGCAGGCGTCCTGATTTGGAAAATGAGAGCCCCCGGAAGAGAGATCTTCCGGGGGCTCTTGCGTCTTATTTTTCCGGCAGCCGGGAAAGACGGTCGTGAAGGGCTTTGATGTGAGCGGGGGAAGCGCCGCAGCAGCCGCCCAAATAGGAAACGAAGGAAGCCGCCGGAAGAAGGGCTTCGGCGAAGGCTTCGGGAGAAAGGGAAGCGTCAGAAAGACCGGTATTGGGCTTGAAAAGCAAGGGAAGATCCGTCTGCTCCCGGAAACGGCGGATCAGGGGGAGGGCGGAAGCGGGGCCGTCGGAGCAGTTGATACCGACGGCATCCGGCGGGTCGGGAAGAAGGAGGGAGAGAGCTTCCTCCGGGGTCTGACCGGCCGGGGTCTTCCCGTTTTTGGAGAAGGTCAGGGAGGCGAAAACGGGAACGCCGAAGGAACGGGCAAATGTGACTGCGGCAGCAAGGAGCCGGGCGTCGGTGAAGGTCTCAAAGAGGATAAGATCCGCTCCGGTACGGACGCCGGCGGCGAGAGGGGAAGCGTAAAACTCCGGCGGCTCTTCCGGAGAAAGCGGGGAAAAGGGCGGACCCATGGAAAGGGCAACAGCTCCGTTTCCGGCGGCTTGTTTTGCAAGGCTTACACCGGCAGTCACGACCTCCTCCGGGGAAGGGCCGTCTTTGGGAAGGGCCTGTGCGTGGGCGCAGAAGGTATTGGAGAGAAGGATCTGCGCTCCGGCGGAGCGGAATTCCCGATGGAGGGAAAAAACCAGTTCCGGCTCCTCCGTATTCAAAAGGCAGGGGAGGGAGCGGCGGGCGGAACGCTGCCAGAGGGCAGTACCCATTCCGCCGTCTAAGAGGATCGGGGGCATAAAAGGCTCCTTTCGGGGGGAGATATTTGTTAGGATGCGCAGAAACGCGCGGAAGATCGGGGGAAAACCGATGCTTAACCGATCTTGCCGATCAGCACGACAATCCCGTCAAACCAGTTGGCAGCCATTAGAAAAAGAGCGGACCGGAGATAGGCGGTTTTAAAATTCTTCACACGGTTCCAGAGAGAGGATCAGGACGATCAAAAGAAAAAGGCAGATGGCGAGGGTGAAGCGTTTCCCCCTTTTTCATGGCGGTGTCTTTTTCGGTCAGACCCCGTTTCTGGGCTTCGTCGATGTAGGCTTGGGGGTAGAAATAGATGCAGTTTAAACCGTCGTTTTTTACGGCGCACCTGACCAGCAGGAAAAACAGCAGGCAGCAGCCCAGAACTTGGAAGCAGAGCAGCATGAAAAAGGGTGTTTGGTTCTTTTTTATTGTAGCACAAGGAAACGACCGCTTCAAGCCATTTTGAACAGCAAAAGGCGCACGGGCTGTCCTCTGCAAGGGAGAAAGTCCGTGCGCCTTTTTGGCTTTTTAAGAAACCCGGTCAGCGGGTCATCAGATCGCAGATGGAGTTGGAGAACGCCACAGGATCCTCAATGGGCAGCCCTTCGATGAGCAGTGCCTGGGTGTAAAGCAGGTCAGAATAGGTTTTGAGCTTTTCCGGATCCTCGGCGAAGAGTTTTTTCAGAGTCTCAAAGATGGGGTGGCCGGAGTTGATCTCAAGAACACGCTCGGCCTGCACCTTCTGGTCGCCGGGCATGGTGTTCAGAACCTTTTCCATCTCGATGGAGACGCCGCCGTCAGAGCTGAGGCAGACGGGGTGGCTCTTCAAGCGGGTGGAGAGACGGACGTCCTTGACCTTGCCGTTCAAAGCGTCCTTCATCAGGCGGAGCAGTTCTTTGTTCTCCTCGGATTTTTCCTTGACCGATTCGGTTTCGGCGGCATCGTCGATCCCCAGATCCTTATCGGAGGCGGAGCGGAACTCCTTGCCGTCAAATTCCCGCATCATCCGGAGGGCGAACTCGTCCACGTCGTCGGTGCAGTAGAGGATCTCGTAGCCGTGATCCCGGAGCAGTTCGGTCTGGGGCAGGCGGTCGATCTTCCCGACGCTTTCGCCGCAGGCGTAGTAGATGTACTTCTGGTCTTCCTTCATGCGGGACTTGTATTCTTCCAGAGTGACCAGCTTCTTCTCCGAAGAGGAGTAGAAGAGGAGCAGATCCTGCAGGACGTTCTTGTTGACGCCGTAGCCGCTGTAAACGCCGTATTTGAGGGTCAGGCCAAAGCTCTTATAGAAGGTCTCGTACTTTTCCCGGTCGTTTTGGAGCATGGATTTCAGCTCAGATTTGATCTTCTTCTGAAGTCGATCGGCGATGAGCTTTAACTGGCGGTCGTGCTGAAGCATTTCCCGGGAGATGTTCAGAGACAGATCCTGAGAGTCCACCAGACCTCTTACAAAGCTGAAATAATCGGGGAGCAGATCCGGGCACTTGTCCATGATAAGGACACCGCTGGCATAGAGTTGAAGCCCTTTTTCATACTCTTTGGTGTAGAAGTCGAAGGGGGGCTTGGAGGGGATGAAGAGGAGAGCGTTATAGGTGGCGGTGCCTTCGGTGCTGGAGTGGATCACGGCAAGCGGATCCTGATAGTCAAAGAATTTCTCTTTGTAGAACCGGTTGTAATCCTCGGGCTTTAACTCGCTTTTGTTCTTCCGCCAGATGGGAACCATGCTGTTTAAGGTCTCCATTTCCGTGTAGGTTTCGTACTCGGCGGGCTTTTCGTCGGTGCCGGTGCCTTCCTTCATCCGGCTCTTTTCCACCTCCATGCGGATGGGGTAGCGGACGTAGTCGGAGTATTTTTTGACAAGGCTCTGGATCCGGTAGGAGTCTAAGAACTCGTCGTAGTTTTCCTCTTCGGTGTTTGCTTTGATGCTTAAGGTAATGTCGGTGCCGTGGGAGGCTTTTTCAGCTTCGGTGATGGTGTAGCCGTCAGCGCCGGTGGATTCCCACTTCCACGCTTTGTCGGAGCCGTAGGGCTTGGTGAGGACGGTGACTTTATCGCTGACCATGAAGGCGGAATAGAAGCCGACACCGAACTGGCCGATGATGTCGATGTCTTCCTTTTCTTCGGCTTCCTTTTTGAATTTTAAGGAACCGCTCTGAGCGATGGTGCCCAGGTTGTTTTCCAGTTCTTCAGAGGTCATGCCGATACCGTTATCGGAAACGGTCAGAGTCCGGGCCTCCTTGTCGGCGGTCAGGGTGATGGCGAAATCGTCCCGGTTCAGCCCGGAGATGCCGTCGGTGAGGGCTTTATAATAAAGTTTGTCAATGGCGTCGCTGGCGTTGGAGATCAGTTCCCGGAGGAAGATCTCCCGATGTGTATAAATGGAGTGGATCATCATGTCCAACAGACGCTTGGATTCTGCTTTGAACTGTTTCTTGGCCATTGTGATGCAGCCTTCCTTTTGAAATATTTTAGCACTCAAATAATATGAGTGCTAACTAATATTCAGTATAAAACCTTTCCGGAAGAAAATCAAGAGAGAACCGGAAAGGTTGATTGAAAATTTACAAAATGTTCATATTTGTGGCTGCCTGAAAACGGTTTTCCAGAGAAAGGTCCCGAGCCAGATGCCGGCCGCTCCGGAAAGGCAGCCCAAAACAGCACCCGCCAGAACGTCAGTGGGATAGTGGACGTAGAGATAGAGCCGGGAAAAGGCGATGAGAAGGGCAGTGATCCATGCAGCGGCACCCAGCTTCCGGCTCCGGTGGAAAAGGACAAGGGCGGCGGCAAAGGAGGCGGCGGTGTGGCCGGATGGGAAGGAATAATCCTTAGGGGCGGAGATCAGGAGGTCCTTAAAGCCGTTTGCTTCAAAGGGGCGGATCCGACCGATAAGAGGTTTTAAAACAGCGCTTCCGATCAGGGTGGCGACGCCTAAAGCCAGCAGCATCTGCACGCCGGCTTTTCGCCATTTCGGGAGGAACAGAAGGATGACAGCAGTCACGATCCAGAGGATCCCTACGTTTCCAAGAGCAGTGATCCACGGCATGACGGCATCGCCGAAGGGGCTGTGGAGGTGCTCTGCGATCCAATTGAGGATGACGTTGTCCAGCTGCAGAATCTGTTCCAAAATGCGTCGGCTCCTTTGTTTTTTCTCAAGTATACCGGCTTTGTTAGGGAAAAACAAGAGAGTGTATGTAAATTTTTTGCCGGATGATTGTAGCAGATGTATAAATTATGAGAAAAACACTTGACAATACTGTGAATAACAACTATAATAAAAATACATCCTACCCGATAAAGGAGCGATCTGTATGGCAATGGAAACAGTCATCACCATCAGCAGACAATATGGAAGCGGCGGCCGGTTCATTGGCCGGAAGCTGGCGGAGGCCCTCGGGATCCCGTTTTACGATAAGGAGCTCATTACCATGGCGGCGGAAGAAAGCGGCATGAGCAAGGAGCTGTTTGAAAAAGCCGATGAAAAGGCGGGAAGCAGCCTGCTTTATACCCTTTCCATGAATTCCTACCTGCTTCACGGCATGGCGGGAGTGCCGGATCTCCCTTTGAACGACAAGGTTTTTCTGATCCAGTCGGAAATGATCCGGAAGGTCGCCGACAAAGGACCCTGCGTCATCGTAGGACGGTGTGCGGACTATGTGCTGCGGGAAAAGGAAAATTGCTTAAACGTCTATATTTACTCGGATCTGGACGACCGGGTGGCCCGGGCAACGACGTATTATGGCCTCTCACCGGAGCGGGCAAGGGAGCAGATGCAGAAAATGGATAAAAAGCGGGCTTCCTATTATAACTTCTACACCAACCTGAAATGGGGACGGGCAGAAAACTACGACCTGTCTTTAAACAGTGCAAAGGTCGGGATCGACGGCTGTGTGGACGTGATCCGTGCCTTTGCAGAACGGATGGAAGCCGTTGCTGCGGAAAAGAAAGCATAAAAGAATCGGAACGACAAAACGCCTCCTGTGCCAACAGGAGGCGCTTTCTATGGAAGGAGGAGTTTTTTGAAGCGGTTTACCAAACACTGGATCGGATGGGGGATTTCTGATCGGGTGATTCCGGAAGGAGATCCGGGGATTTTAGGAAGCGTTTGCGCAGGGGTTTTTGGTGATCTGACGAATGGCGGGCTCGGAAGGGGCGGAAAAATGGAGCGGGTGGCTTTGCTTCCTTGCGGTCTCTCAGGGGGTGCTGTTTCCGGTGTTCACGGTTTTTCCGCCGGAGACCGGGCTGTTTGCTCTTCCGGGATAAGGGGTTGACTTTTGTCCGAGGTTGTGATAGACTTTCAAAGTACGATTTCGGATATTCTTATCTTTACCGGAGGAACTTTTTTCATGAACATCCAGCTGTCGGAGCATTTCACCTATGGAAAGCTCTTGAAATTCACCTTCCCATCGATCGTTATGATGGTCTTCACGTCCATTTACGGCGTAGTGGACGGGGTCTTCGTTTCCAATTTCGCGGGGTCGGAGTCCTTTGCGGCGGTGAACCTCATTATGCCGTTTTTGATGATCTTAGGAGCGATCGGCTTTATGCTGGGCACCGGAGGAAGCGCACTGGTTGCATTTATTTTGGGGACCGGCGACGGGCAGAAGGCCAACCGGGTCTTTTCGCTGATGGTCTATGTGCTGATCGTGCTGGGCGGGATCTTCATGGTTGGAGGCATCCTTTTCATGGAACCCATGGCCCGGCTTTTAGGAGCAGACGAGGCGATGCTTCCCGTCTGTGTGCAGTATGGGCGGATCGTGATGCTGGGGCTTATCCCCTTTATGCTGCAGAACACCTTCCAGAGCTTTCTGGTAACGGCGGAGAGGCCGCATTTCGGGCTTTACATCACCATTGCGGCAGGCGTCACCAACATGGCGCTGGATGCCCTGTTCGTGGGCGTGTTCCGGTGGGGCGTGGCAGGAGCGGCTGCGGCGACGGTGATCAGTCAGATTGTAGGCGGCGTGATCCCGCTTGTCTATTTTATCTGTCCCAACAAGAGCAAGCTGCGGCTGGGGAAAACGAAGATGGATTTCCGGATACTCGGAAAGGCGGCTGCCAATGGCTCTTCGGAATTCATGACCAATGTTTCCATGTCGCTGGTGAATATGCTTTACAACTGGCAGCTGATGCGGCTCATCGGAGCTCAGGGCGTGGCGGTTTTCGGGATCATCATGTATGTGTCCTTCATTTTTGCCGCCATTTTCATCGGGTACTCCATGGGGAGCGCACCGGTGATCGGTTTTCATTACGGTGCCGGAAACAAGGAGGAACTGAAGGGGCTGTTCCGGAAGAGCCTCTGGATCCTTCTGGTGTTCAGTGTGGTGCTGACAGGGCTGGCTATGGTGCTGGCAAAGCCGCTGGCTATGATCTTCGTGGCATATGATGCGGAGCTTCTGGAGCTGACGAAGCGGGCGCTTACCATTTATTCCCTCGCCTTCCTGATGATAGGATTCAACATTTTTGCCTCTTCCTTCTTTACGGCTTTAAACGACGGGCTTACCTCGGCGCTGATCTCTTTCGGGCGGACGCTGATGTTTCAGGTTACGTCGGTGCTGCTGCTGCCGCTGATCTTTGATGTGGACGGTATCTGGGCGGCGGTGATCCTTGCAGAAGGGCTGGCGCTGATCCTGTCGGCGGTATGCGTGATCCGCAACCGAAAGAAATACGGTTACGCATAAGGGGGAACGCAGATGGTTGAATTTCAAGAATTGAACCACATACAGTGGCAGATCGACAACGCCTATCATGAGGCTGCGGTAAAAATGGGGCTTTCCGACAGCGAGATGTGGATTCTCTACATTCTTTCTGCCAGCGGGAACAGCTGCTTGCAGAGTGTGATGCGGAAGGAGACCTGCATGATCAAGACCACCGTGAATTCTTCCTTAAAGAAGATGGAGCGGGAAGGATTTCTGCGGCTGGAGCCGGGAGAGGGGCGGAACGTCCGGGTCATTTTGACCGATGAAGGGGAAGAACTGGCCAAGCGGACGGCCTGGCGGCTGATCGAGGCGGAAAACCGGATCTATGAGAGCTGGACGCCGGAGGAGCGGGAGATGCTCGAGCGGCTGAACCGGAGCTTTGCGGAGAAGCTGAAAAAAGAGGTTCAGAGGCTTTGATCAAAATTTTTAAAAAAGGATTGACAGCTTCAGAGGGCTGCCGCTGGGGTTTGTCGGGAAGCTGGTACGGATGCTGGCGGCGAGCCTTCTTCTGGAGATTTTTTGGAAACAGAAGGGAGAAAAAGGAAACGCAGAGGGAGCATAAAGAGTGAGAAAAAGGAACCGGCACAGTCCTTCGGGGCTGCGCCGGTTTTGATGTTAGGAATTCCGCCGGTGAGGATACGGAAGATAGTATTCGTCCTTCGGCAGTCAGGGTGGGTGACAGAGAAAAATCGTTTGGGTGATGCTGCATGGATGAGAAAAAGCAAAGAAGGGAAAGTAGTTTTGATCCGGAAGAGGGATGGAGTGGTGGAGGGGACACAACCCTTGCTGGTTGAAAACGGGCTTGGGGTGAATCGTTTCCGTTCGTTAGCAGGAGTATATCGGGATCGCACCAGTGGCGGCGAGGTGTGAGATGATCGGAAGAGCGTGTCCGGGAAAAGAATGGTGGAAATAGGGAATATGCTGTAAGTCCGGTCGCAGAAATGGTAGGGGCTGTTTGCTGATTGGAGGGGAAGGGGCGGGTGTAGGGAGCGCCTCCTGCAGGTTTGGCTGCAGGAGGGCACAAAAGTCCGTTTTGTCGGAGACGGTGTTTTTAAGGCTTTCAAAAAGAGACGCTTGGTTAAACGAACGAGCACCTCTTTTTGAAAGCCTTTAGTGAGTCGCAGCCAGTGGCTTGAGCAGACCCTATTTCCGGCAAACGTCTTAAGACGCAAGGAATTTTATTTTGCTTGTATCATTTGCTCCACAGCCCGTAAACGGTGATTGCTCTCCGATCGGAAAGTGTTTATTAACGGCTTGATTCGCTGGATGCTTGGAGCAAAAACTTTTATGGGACCCCTCTACCGGCAGAGCCGGCGGTTTCCGTAACTCCCAAAATACCAACTAAGCCGGTGAAAAAAGAAACTTTAGTATAGAAGAAAGTCCTTCTTTGATAAAATAAGTGCAGGTCTTGCCAACCGCACGAAGAATCAAAGGAGGACTTTGTCAATAACGGACAGAAAGAATTTCTCACATACCAAATGGAATGACAAATACCACTCTGGTCGATCTTGCAAAGGAGAAAGGGCTTGAATTGACCGTTTAGGGAGCGGTTGCACTTGTCCGGGAGCCGGGCAGTTTCGTTTCTTGCGGATCGGGGGTGATGGGGGAGCGGAAGAGGGTGCGGTATTTTCCGGGAGGCATCCCCTCCTGCTGGTTAAAGAGGCGGTTGAAGGTGGTGCGGTTAGAGATGCCTACCAGCTCGGCGATCTCGTCTACGGTCAGGGCGGTGGAGCGCAGGAGCTCCTTAGAGCGGTCGATCCGCAACTGGGTCAGGTATTTGGGGAAGGATAAACCGAACTCCTCCTTGAAATTGCGGGAAAAAGCGGAGGGGAGCAGCTGAAAGCAGGCGGCAGCCGTTTCAATGGAAAGGCTGCAGTCGGTGAAGTTTGTCTGCAGGAAGGAGAGGTAGGCTTCCCGGCGGCCGGGCTTTCGGCGCTTCAGGGCCTCCGACACCGATTGGAGGGCCGTCAGGAGTGACTGCTGCAGCTCCTCGCAGGAGAAAGCGGAAAGGGGATCCGGGAAGGTGCAGGGCAGCTGATGCAGTTCCTGCAGCAGTGCGTTGGTGTGCTGGGAAAGGAAGCGACAGCTTTGTTCCGCTTGCTCCAGAGAGCAGGCTTCGGACGGACCGAAAAGCTCCCGGATGAGTCGTTCGACGCCTTTTTCCTCCCCGGTCAGCAGGAGGTTCCAGAGCTTTTCCGCCTGTTCCCTGGGAATGTCGGCAGGAGGCGGAGGCAACTCGGAGGAGAGGGAGAAGCAGGCGTTTTCTCCATTTAAGCGCACCAATCGCTGGCTGGCCCGGATCAGAACCTCACAGCGGGAAGCGATGGTGTAGGCGGAGGGGATCCGGTCGCTTAAAACAAAGTGGACCCGGATGTTTTCCCGGTCGGTATGAAAGAGGGTGAGGATCTCTTCCAGCATGGCCAGCGCTTTTTGGGGGAAGGCTTCCGTTTGGGGTTCGGTCAGGTCGGACAGGGGAAAGAGAAAGAAGGAGTGATCCGGGGAGAGGAGGACGGGTTCGGTTCTCCGGCAAATGGTTTGCGCCAGAGTGAGGAGCACGTCCAATACGTCGCTGCGCTGCTGTTCCTGCTCTTCAGGGGAGAGCCGTGCCAGAAAATCCTTGCGGTAACGGACGAAGACCCGGCAGAGGAGAAAGGGGCGATCCAAAGGAAGAAGGAAGCGGTTTTCCAGAAAATCCCGGTTTTCCGGGTCGGAAAGGTAGTCCGGGCGGGTCAGAAGCTCCCGGAGGTGGTACTGCTTGACGCTGGGGAGGATGGTTTGGAGGTTTTCCTGAAGGGCTTGATTCTTCTGCTGGATTTCCTTCATCCGGGCGGAGATCAGATGGAGCTCGTCCCGGCGGGGGAGGCTGGAGCGGGGCGTATTGGGGTAGAGCAGCTGGGTCAGGTTGTAGATGGGACTGAAGATCCGGCGGCTGAACAGATAGGAAACACCGACGCCCAGAAGGGTCACGATCAGATTAAAGATGGTCAGCGACCAGAAGAGAAGATTGGATTTCTGGTAGAAGGAGCTTTTGCTGTAAGCCACATAAATGTTCCAGTTGGGGAAGGTGCAGCCGGAGGAAAGGAAAACCGCAGGGGAGCCGTCTAAGCGCTGTTCCGTCAGGCGGTACTCGCCGGATCCCACCTGCGGGAGAGAGGAAACGGTGACATCCGGACCCTGCAGAAGGCCCCATGAGACGATGGGGCGGCCTTCGCTGTCGGCGATCAGAAGGCCCATCTGGTCGGAGGTGCGGTAGTGGAGGGTCTGATTATAAAGGTAAGAGGCCTGGATGTTGACGATCATCAAGGCTTTCTGGCGGATGAGGTTGCGGTAGGAGGTGACAAAGGGGACCACCTCCTGAGAAACGGACTTTCCGGCAAGGCTCCATCGGTTTTGAATGTCCAGCCCCAAAAGCAGGTGACTGGGGATCTCGATCAGCTCTTCAAGGCGCTGAGGATTCAGGCTGTCATAGAAGCTGTATTTGGAAAAGTAGGTTTCAGCCTGATAGATGCTGCCGTTGGAAATGACCAGATTCTTTTCCGGGTAGTAGTAGAACCAGGAGCTGATGCTCTGTTTGGCGCCCATGATGAAGGAGAGATCCTGAGCGACCTTCTGCACCTGAATGTAGTCTTCCGGGGTGAAGCTGTCGTAGTCGTGGAGCTGGTCGACGCTGTCTGCGGCGATGGTGGTCACCTGCACCAGACGGGAGATCTCGGTCAGCATGGAATTCATGGTGGCCTCCAGCGAATCGATCACGCTTTTATTATAGGATTTGGCGTCTTCCGCCAGCCAGTTCCGCAGGAAGGTGGAGACGACCATATTGGTGGCTAAAGAGATCAGCTGAGCCGTTAGGAACAGGGCGAAGATCACACGGAAAAAGCTCCGGCTTGTCAGGGGAGCTCTTTTTCTGAAGGGCTTCAAGGTGCTTTTGCTCTCCTTTCCTGAATGAACGAGGATTTCGTAACACTTTCGACATATTATAGCATTTTTCAATAAAAAAATCTACCGGTTAGAGGAGAAAGACTCAAAAGTGATACAGATTTTTAAAATTGTTACACCGCATCGGAGCGGAATTTGGTATAATTGAAACAGAATTTTAAAATTGCCAATTCTAAAATCGCCAGGGGCTTCGGTATAATGAAGGCGTGAGGGCGATAGCTCCTCTTACGAATCTGGAAAGGATCTGAGGTAAATGAAAAAGCAGTTCAAGCGCACCACTCTCCTTTTGCTGGCGGCTGTTATGGCGGCGTCCATGGCAGGCTGCGGAAACGGCGGCGGAAATTCCTCCACTCCGTCTTCTTCGACTCCCAATTCTTCCGGCAGCTCCACCGGAGCATCGGATACGACCCCTTCCCGAGATCCCATTGAATATGAATTGATGTTCTCCGAAGCAGCCAGCCAGCCGTATGTGGAAGAGACCTGGCTTTTCCCAAAAGTCATCAAGGAAAAGTTTAATGTGACCCTGAAGGTCATGCCTATTCCCTCCTCTTCTTACGGCGATAAGGTCAATATGGCCATTGCGTCTCAGTCCATTCCGGATATTATGAACAGCGTGGACCTGAACACCTTAAACGACATGGGCAGCAAGGGAATGTTCTTAAATATGGCGAAGTATCTGGATCAGATGCCCAATGCGCAGACGGCCTTTGCGGCCCGCAGCGATCTTTCCATCTGCAAGGCTTCGGAGGATGCGTGGTACGCTCTGCCCTCCAAGGTGCCCAGCCCCAATCTGCCCAAGACCTCCATTGACTTTATCACCATGATCCGGGGCGACATTTTAAAGGAGCAGGGACTCAGCGTGCCTACCACCTATGACGAGCTTTATGATGTCTTCAAGGCGCTGAAGACGGCTTATCCGGATTCTTATCCGTGGGTCACCCGGATGAAGAACAATACGCTCATCTGGACGCTGGCTCCTTCCGTAGGGCTTTCCATGGACATCACCGACTACACCATGTGGGACGAGGCTTCCGGAAAGTTCAAGACGGCTCTGGACGACGAGAACTTCAAGTTCTTAGTAGACTTCATGCGGAAGTGCTACGCCGAGGGGCTGCTGGATCAGGAGTACGCCATTTCGGACACCACGACGTGGGAGGATAAGATCATTGCCGGCAAGGGCTTCTTCTCCATCGACTATTTTGCACGGCCCGAGACCATGACCAATGCGGCAGTATCCGGCGGGAACACCAGCTATACGCTGAATCCTATTCTGCCTCCCGCCACGGAAAACGGCGAGGCAAAGGTGTATGCGAAGAACGTTCCCGTTTCCTATCAGGGGATCAGTGCGAAGGTGGAAGCGCCGGAGCGGCTGATGGAGGTTTATGACTGGTGGTTCTTCTCCGAGGAGGGCGCCATGCTGGGTTACTTCGGCGAGGAAGGCGTTTCCTACACCATCGGCAGCGACAAGAAGGTTTCTTATGTGTACAGCGACGATGCGAACTCCGTGACCTCCATCGCCTCCAAATACGGCGTGGACTATTACGGGTTCTGCGGCCTGATGCCCGGCGATTTCGGCTATACCATCGATTTTGAGAACGATCCCAACATGAGCGACCCGGCGAAGGAGACCTATCGGGTCTATCAGGGGCAGACGGTGGCAAGCTGCCCGGCGGTCAACTATACCGGCGACGCACTGGAGACCCGGAAGGACTTTACCGCCAATCTTCAGACGGCCATGATTGGCGAGATCGACAAGTTCATCATGGGACAGCGGCCTATGAGCGAGTGGGATGCGTTCATTGCTGAATTCAACGCACAGGGTTACGATGCCTACATTGAAGCAAAGAACACCATGCTTTGATCCGGAACCCAAAGCCGGCGCAGGCAAAAGCGTCTGCACCGGCTTTTGTGAAAAATCCGCCCTGTCCCGGCTTAAAGAGGGCCGGACGCCTGCGTCTTGCGGAAGGGCTATCATTGGAAAGGAAGGATTTCTATGTCCACTGCGGGCAAGGGCTCCGGGCTGTGGCGCGGGATCAAGCGGGATTGGATCCTCTATCTGCTGCTTTTGATCCCGGTGCTTCACACGTTTCTTTTTAAGTACGTCCCCATGGCGGGGATCGTCATTGCATTCAAGGATTTTAACCCCATGGAGGGGATATTCGGCAGCCCCTGGGCGGGGGTCAAGTGGTTTCGGAAGTTTTTGACGGATGTGAAATTCTGGCAGGTTTTCCGGAACACCATTCTGCTGAGCGTATACAATCTGCTTTGGACCATGCCCATGCCCATTCTGTTTGCGCTGATGCTCAATGAGATGAACGGAAAGCGGATCAAGAAGGCCATTCAGACGGTGAGCTATCTTCCGTATTTCGTTTCCACCGTGGTGATGGTGGGGATCTTGACCCAGCTGCTTTCGCCGACCAGCGGGATCGTCAATCACGTTCTTGGGCTTTTTGGAGTGAGCCCCATCATGTTTATGGGGGAATCCTCGTGGTTTCGGACCATTTACATCGGCTCCAGCATCTGGCAGGGAACCGGGTATTCGGCGATCCTTTATTTTGCCGCCCTGACCAACATCGATCAGGAGCTATATGAGGCCGCCTACATCGATGGAGCGGGGCGCTGGGCAAGGATGCGGTACATTTCCATTCCGGGGATCCTGCCTACGATCATGGTCATGTTCCTTTTGAGCATCGGAAACATTTTGCAGGTTTCCTTCGAGAAGGTCATTCTGCTGCAGAAGCCCATTACGGTGGACGTATCGGAGGTCATCAACTCCTATGTCTACAAGCGAGGGCTTTTGAACATGGATTACAGCTACGGAACGGCCATGGGGCTTTTGCAGTCGCTGATCGGCTTTATCCTTGTGATAACCGCCAACTTCATCAGCAAGCGCCTGACGGAAACGGCGCTTTGGTAAGGGGGAGAGGGAATGAATTACAAAAAAAGCACCGGCGAGAAGGTCTTCTCTGCCTTTAATCTGTTCTTTCTCTGCCTGTTCGGACTGATCTGCGTGTACCCCATCGTGTATATTCTGGCGGTTTCCTTTTCGGGGAGCTTAGCGGTCATGGAAGGACGTGTCTGGCTTTATCCGGTGGACTTCCATCTGAAGGCGTATGAGATCGTCTTCTCCAACGACAACATTTTAAGGGCATATCTAAACACCCTCCTTTACACGGTCATCGGCACCGGGTTCAATCTGGCGGCCATCACCTGTGCGGCTTATCCGCTTTCCAAGAAGCGGCCGGGTTCTCCCTTTATTTTGTGTTCACCATCCTGTTCAGCGGCGGTATGGTGCCCAATTTCCTGTTGATCCAGAAGCTTGGGTTTTACGACACCATTTGGGCGGTAACGGTGCCCGGGGCGGTTTCGGTCTTTTACATGATCATCCTGCGCACCAATTTTGAACAGATCCCGGATGCGCTGGAGGAAGCGGCCATTATCGACGGCATGAACGATCTGCAGATCCTTTTCAGGATTTTCATTCCGCTTTCGCTGCCCATTTATGCGGCGCTGATCCTGTTTTTCGCCGTGGGGCACTGGAACAGCTTCTTTGATGCATTCATCTATCTTCAGACGAAGAGCCGGTACCCCCTGCAGGTCATTTTAAAGGAGATCGTTACTGCCAACACGCTGAACGACTTAGGCAACAGCGCCGTGGGGCAGAGCGCCATGGAGACCACCGAGCTGGTGGGGGAGAATCTGAAGTGCGCCACCATCATCGTGGTCATGCTTCCGGTCATGATGGTGTATCCCTTTGTGCAGAAGTATTTTGTCAAGGGCATGATGATCGGCGCAGTCAAAGGATAAGAGAAAATTTTTGGGAAAAGAAGACCCCCCGGCAGGCGTTTGGGCTACCGGGGGTTAAGTTTTGGGAAAAGAAAAACGACAAGCTCTTTTTTAGAGCTTGTCGAGGCTGGTGCGAATGGTGATACAGAACTTTTTGAAAAAGCCAGTAATATCAACGGTTTTCAAGGCGGACGAGTAGCAAATAACTTGTATATATCCCCTTTTCGGGCGACTGTTTTAAGACAGCCGCCCTTTTTCTATACCTAAATTCAAGTGTTGTGATTAGGGTGGAAAATCTGTTGGTTCATTCGCTGTGGCTTTCGCTCTGAACATGGCGTGGGTGTTTTCCCATGTGGGAGGCAGCGGAAGCGTGCAGACGGACAAACCGCCCAAAATCAACACTTTTCATTTTCAGAGGAAGGAGGTGCGAAGATGGCTGTATTCCGTATCGAAAAGACCAGAGATTACACGGTCATGTCCAACTACCATCTGCGGGATATGTCGCTGTCGCTGAAAGCGAAAGGGCTTTTATCTCTCATGCTGTCCCTGCCGGAGAATTGGGACTACACCATGAAGGGCCTTGCCCGTATCTGCAAGGACGGCATCGACAGCATCAGCGGCGGCATCCGGGAGCTGGAGGCGCACGGCTACCTGATCCGTGCGCGTGTCCGCGGCGCAAACGGGCAGCTCGGCTCTATCGAGTA
>ERZ827363.668-NODE-668-length-36429-cov-11.300324_pt1 | contig 36429 bp, 34 predicted proteins | sample MGYA00519776_ERZ827363 | MGnify/ENA primary metagenome ERZ827363 (study PRJEB31778, sample SAMEA3449288) | human gut metagenome | biome: human gut; feature: human-associated habitat; material: faeces | place: United Kingdom | collected 2010/2012 ... | reverse complement strand
TAGGCACGCCGCCAGCGTTCATCCTGAGCCAGGATCAAACTCTCAAATAAAAGTTGTCCAATTGCTCAGCTAATCATTATCTGAATATCTGGCTTGGTTTGTTTGTTGTTTCAATCGATTTAAAAATCGTTTATGTTAACCTACTGTTTAATTTTCAAAGTTCTTATTTGACTTTCAACTTCTTTAGTTTATCAAGTCGAATCTTTTTTGTCAACACCTTTTTTAAAACTTTTTTCTGTTTCAATTTATTTCATTGATGAAGACAAAAATAATTTTATCACTATAAAAATATATTGTCAACACCTTTTTATATTTTTCTATTAATTATAATTTAAAATGTCCACAACAAAAAAACTGTAGGTATATTTCTTCCTACAGTTTTATCATTCTTTTATCTAATAAAATATTCATATATTATTTCAATATTTACAATAAGAATATGGCCACTATAGTTGTAACTACAAACCCTACCATGATAGGTATAAAGTTTCTTTTAGCTAATTCTATTGGACTTACACCACAAATAGCTGCTGCTGCAATAACAGACCAAGGAACCAAACATCCGCCTCCTACCCATATTGCTGCTATTTGACCTAGAGCCGTAAGCACAGCTACATTTACATGAATTGCATTACCAAATACCAATGCTAAAGAACCAGCAAGTGACATACCTGAAAATCCAGATCCATCAAGTCCAGTAATTGCACCTACTATAGTCTCTATACTAGCTGCTGCAACCTTATTAAATGGAACTGCATTAGATAGTGCTATACCTATATCAGCCAACAATCCTTGAGAACCTTTTGCTAATACATCACCAAATACTGCTGTTACTGGTGCATCACCTAAATAGAAAAATGCTGCAATTGGTATGATTACTGCAAATATACTTATTGCAAATCCAAATCCATGAATTATATGCTCAGCCACTTTGTCTAAACATTCTTTAGGATTAATTAATAAATTAACAAATATTAATAGTGCAACTGATGTTCCTCCAAGTAGAGCAGTTGCATCTCCTCCCTTTAAATCAAATATATACATTCCTACTATATCTAATATAAAAGCTATACCAACAACAAATATGGAAACTTTGGCTTTTGTTCCAACTTCTTTTATTTCTACTTCCGCATCTCTTGCCAGAGCTAATTCTTCTTCAAAAACACCTTTTTTCATATCTCTTTTTAACATATAAAAAGCTACACCTATTGTTACTATGGCCATTACCCAATATAGAGGCATACCTTCCATTATTACAGATTGAACCGGTATACCTGCTGCACCTGCTGTTATACCAGGAGCCCCTTGTATTACAAAATCTGTTGATAAAGCCAATCCGTGTCCAAATAAGTTAATAGCAACAGCCAATCCAATAGCTGGCAATCCTGAACGTATTGCTATTGGTAAGAATATTGCACCTATCAATGCACATGCTGGTGATGGCCAAAAAAACCATGACATGATTAACATTGCTATACCTGAAACAAAAAATGCTGTTGTAGGTTTTTTTATTACTTTTGAAAATGGTTTTACCATAAAATCTATGGCATGATTTTCTTCCAAGGCTTTAGATAGAGCTACCATAATACCTATAATTAAAATTATTCCTCCAAGTTCATTAAGTGCTACAACAAATGAATTAAAAACTCCATTGAGTGCCCCTACAATATTTTTCGTAAAGAATAGTCCTAGGAAAAATATCCCTAATACACATGGTACTACACTTTCTTTTTTCAAAATCATAGTAATTAAAATTATCACCATGAAAATGATATAGATGTAATGAGCGCCTGTCAAAACCATAATTAATATCCCCTTTTCCATGATAAGATAATAACATTATATGAATTTAAAATTTAAAGTGTTACTAGGGTATATCATCATTTATCTACATAAAAAATCATTTATTACTAAATAATTTTAAAAATATTGATGTTTTATGGTCAAAATTGTATAACTTGATAGTATAAAGATGTAATATTTTATTTATTTCAGAATATGATTTATAATTAACTAAAAATAAATTACTAAACAATATTACTATTTGATAGTTTTTGTTATAATCTTTTTATTACCATATTAATACAGGGGGTATATTTTATGGAAAGGAAATTTCAAGTTAACTACAAAAAAGATATTTTAAGATTTGCCTTATTATTAGGAGAGCAAATGCTAACTAATGGTGCTGAAACTTCTCGAGTTGAAGATAGTGTCTTAAGAGTATGTAAATCTAGAGGATTTAAACATGTTAATGTCTTTACGACACCCACATGTGTAATTATTTCAGATGAAAAATTTGATGGTCTTACCTTTATGAAAACAATCTCTAAAAGAACTATTAATTTAACAAAAATAGATAGGTTAAATGATATTTCTAGACAATTTGTTCAAAATGAAGATATCGATCCTCTAAAAGCCATCTCCATGCTACAAGAAGTAGATGCTGTAAAAGATTATGACCAATTTGTATATTTCGCAGGTACAGCCATGGCCTCTGCATCTTTTGCTTATTTAATTGGTGGAACAGGTATTTTAGATTTTATTTTAACATTAGTAATAGCAAGTATTGGAGTTATTATTTATAACAAGACAATAAAGCTTAATCAAATTCCTTTTTTCGCCACATTAATAAGTTCCTTTTTTATAGCTGTTTTCGGTAATTTATTAGTAAAATATAATATTTTAGCAAGTTCAAAATCTTTAATAGTAGGTTCTATAATGCCCCTTTTACCTGGTGTTTCTTTCATCAAAGGGCTAAGAGACTTAATTTCAGGAAATTTAATTGCAGGTACTTCTAGAATTATAGACTCTTGTTTAATTGCTGCAGCCATAGCTGTTGGTGTAGGTGTAGTTTTAGATTTATCAATTAGATTTGGAGGTTAGATAAATGAGTATACTTGATTTATTAATTAATTTCTTTTTTTCTTTTTTAGCCACAGTAGGATTTTCTATTTTTTTTAATTCACCAAAAAAATCACTTTTACCTGCTGGTATAATAGGAGCAATCGGTTGGACTGTATATATCATATTATTTAACTTTACAAAAAACTCTATTTTATCTAATTTCCTTGCTGCCACATTAATTTCTCTTCTAAGTGAAATTTTAGCAAGAAAAATGAAATTTCCAGCAATAATATTTGTTATTCCTGGTATATTACCTTTAATCCCTGGACTTGGATTATATAACACAATGCTTTCTTTAGTTGAAGGAAGTTATTCAAATGCCATATCCATTGGAACAGATGCCTTATTTGTTAGTGCCTCCATAGCCATGGGTGTATTGCTTATAACTTCATTAGTTAAAACCTATTATATAGCCATTGCTAAAATACATCATAAAAAATTGCAATTACAAAAACTCATTAAATAAATAAAAATAAGCAGATACTTACAAGAGTATCTGCTTATTTTTATTCTTCTATTATTTTAGTTATTTTTGGTATATAATCTCTACTTTCTTTAAATTTATTATCCTTTTTATTTAAAATTAAATAAGATATAAATGTACATGCTAGACCAACTATACCACTAATAGTCTCTATTGATCCTGAGTAGTTTAATAAATTTAATAAATAATAAGTTCCAATTGTACCCACAAATAAGAATATTAAAGGAAATAAATATGCCAACATGGTTGCTTTCATAACCTTAACACTTTCCATACTAACCTCTACATGATCTCCTTTTTTAGCTCCTATAGAATTATCTACTTCTACTACTAAATCTTGACATTCAGATGATAACTTAGTGCATTTACCGCACGCCGCACATGCAGAATGGCGTTGCATTATCATTTTAGCAGTTGTATCATCCACTATTTCTATAATAAATCCCTGTTGATTCATCTCTCCATCCCCTTTATTCATACTTCAGCTAAAGAATAAATTCATCACTCTTAATAAAAATGTAATTTTCTTTCTATAATATGTTCCGTTAATACCTATTTATTAATAACCCATATTACAGTATTTCTCTCCTCCCGAAAGATCATGTAGTTATTTGGCAGGTCTCCTGACTTAAATTCATCCTACTAACTTCTCCTTCCCAATTTACCAGTGGAGTTAAGGTTCTCCAAAACCCTAAGTTTTCGTCATTATCACAGTAGCGGGGGCTGTTGTGGATTCTCACCACATTCCCTTTTAAGCATAAGCACCTTGAGTAATTTCATTATTCTTTAGCAAAATACATACTTTATGTATGCACTTTAATTATAAAATATAAAATTTTTTTCTACAATGTATTTTCCTTTTTATGGTAAGGTTCCATATGAATTATCACTTGACACTTATTATTTATTTTCTTTTTTATTTCATCTTCTATACGATGAGATAATGCATGAGATTGTTCTAAACTAGTATTTGGTTCAATCATAATATGCATATCCACATACATATCATTATGACTTCCTCTACTTCTTATTTTATGAATATCTTTAACTTCTGTAAAACTATTAACTACATTTTTTATTTGCTCTTCATCAATTACCGCACTATCTAATAAAATATTTATAGATTCTTTAAAAATTTCATAAGAAGCTCTAAAAATAAAAAATGAAATTATAATAGATATTATGGGATCAATCACAATTGGTACACCAATTTTAATTAATAATAAAGAAATTAAAACACCAAGAGAAATTAAAATATCACTTCTAGTATGAATAGAGTCTGAAATAAGTATATAGCTATCATATTCTTTCCCTTTTTTATTTTCATAAATAGTTACAAAAAAATTAATAATTATAGTAATAATCAAAGAAATTAAAGAAATAGTTGTTATATTTAATTCTTCTGGATGCATAAATCTATCTAACCCCGTCATAAAGATTTTTATTCCCAATACAAAAAGCATTGCACCTATAAATAAACTTGCTATTATCTCAGATTTTTTATGACCATAAGGGTGTTTTTTATCTACTGGTTTCACCGCAATAGTTATTCCAATTATCCCAATTATATTTGACATTCCATCTGACATGGAGTGAATTCCATCAGCACTTAAACTTGCACTATTTATTAAATATCCAATAATTATTTTAGTTATTGCCACACCTAAATTGGCAAATAATATAATCCATAATACCAATTTAACCTTTTTATAAACATCATTACAATCAGTTGATATACAGTTATTGCTTATATTTTCAGTTTTCACAAATACCCCTCCAAATTTGATATATATTTATACTTAATAACTTTTATCATATTTTATAAACGTAAAAAATCCACGGATATAATCCATGGATTTATTTTTTATTATTTTCTATAGTTTTAATATATTCAAAAAAGGATATATTTGTTACTTCTTCATTTACTAAATTTGATAAAGTTACACCTATAAGCCTTATATCTTTATGGTTATGTTCTATATTTTTAAACAAGTTATAAATATTAGTTCTAATATCATTATGAGATGAAATTGGATTATTCATACTCAAGCTCCTAGTTATTTGCGTAAAGTCACCATACTTAATTTTTAATACTACAGTTTTTCCCCTTTTATTTAGATAATTTGCTCTGTCAGCTACTTCTTCACATAATTCATCTAATATATTAATTAATTTTTCATCTTCTATATCAAGGTTTTCACTTAAAGTTGTTTCAGCACCTATGGATTTTCTTTCTCTATGAGGCTCAACTTCTCTATTATCTATTCCCCTTGCTAACTGATAAAATAAATATCCTCTATTTTTAAATATATTTTCCAGTTGATTCACATCTAATTGCCTCAAATCATAGCCATTTTCTATACCTAGACCTTTTAAAGTTTTTTGTGTAACTTTACCTATTCCAAAAAATTTTTTTATAGATAGATTATCTAAGAATTCTTGTGCATTATCATAAGTTATTACAGTTAATCCATTTGGCTTATTATAATCTGAAGCTAATTTTGCTAAAAACTTATTATAAGAAACACCTGCTGATGCACTTAATCCTGTAGTTTCATAAATTTCTTTTTTTATCATTTTTGCCACTTGGGTGGCATATTTAATATTCTTTTTATTTTCTGTCACATCTAAAAATGCCTCATCAAATGATAGAGGTTCAACTAAATCTGTATATTTATGAAAAATTTGTCTAATCTCATAAGATACTTGCTTATATACTTCAAATCTCGGCCTTACAAAAATTGCATAAGGGCATCTTTTATAGGCAATTTTACATGGCATGGCTGAGTGAATTCCATATTGTCTTGCCTCATAAGAACATGTGGCAACCACTCCTCTTCCTTGAGGATTACCTCCTACTATAACAGGCTTACCTCTTAAAGATGGATTATCTCTTTGTTCAATAGAAGCATAAAAAGCATCCATATCTATATGAATTATTTTTCTTTGACTTTTCATAATTATACCCCTTTTCCTATTATTAAAATAGACCATATTGATTATCAACATGGTCTTTTATATTTTTATTAATTATAATATAAGTTTTGAGATGGATATTCAGGATCACAAGTTACATGCATTCCTAATTTTCTAAATGTTTGTTCATCATCTTTACTTATTATTGTAGTTGAATGAGCTTGTAAGTTCTTTAACTCTTCTAGTTTTTCCATAGCATGTTCTGCTGTTGGATTAGTTACTGCACATATTGCAAGTGCTGATAAAACTTCTTCTAAGCTAAGTGATACATTTTTTCCACCTAAAGTTTCTGTTTTTAATTTTATAATTGGATTTAATATTACTGGTGATATTAAGTACATATCATCTGGAATATTAGCCATATATTTTATTGCATTTAATACTGCAGCAGCTGAAGCACACATTAAATCAGAACTTTTACCTGTTATTATTGTACTATCTGGAACTTGCATAGCAACTACTGGACAAATTTCTTGTGTATCACTTTGTGATTTTAATTTTGCAGAGTACTCTCTAGCTGGTAAAACTACTTTTCTATCTTCTGGTTTAACATTAACTTTTTCTAATATTAAAGATATTGTTTCGTAAGCATCTTTGTTTACTTCACCTTTTTTATATTGGCAAGCAGTATTGAAGTATCTTCTTATTATCTCATCTATAGAAGCTTCACGTACAACTTCATCATCAACTATACCAAATCCAACTCTGTTTACACCCATATCTGTTGGTGATTTAAACATAGACTCTTTTCCAGTTATTTTTTCTATTATTTTCTTTAAAACTGGGAATAATTCTAAGTCTCTATTATAGTTAACTGATTTTTCTCCATAAGCATCTAAGTGGAATGAGTCTATCATGTTTACGTCTTTTAAATCAACAGTTGCAGCTTCATAAGCTATATTTACTGGATGATTTAGCGGTAAATTCCAAACTGGGAATGTTTCAAATTTAGAGTAACCAACTGAGTTTCCTCTTTTATTTTCATGATATAATTGACTTAAACAAGTTCCAAGTTTTCCACTGTTTGGTCCTGGAGCAGTTACTACTACTATTGGTTTCGTTGTTTCTATATATGGATTAGCTCCATATCCTTCATCACTAACTATTGTATCCACATCTGATGGATATCCTTTAGTTGGAGCATGTTTATAAACTTTTATTCCACGTCTTTCTAATTTATTTATAAATACTGTTGTTGCAGGTTGTCCTTCATATCTTGTTATAACAACACTGTTTACATCTAAGTTATAACCTCTAAGGTCATCTATTAGTCTTAGAACTTCCATATCGTAAGTTATTCCGAAATCTCCTCTTACTTTATTACGTTCTATATCTCCTGCATAAACACATATTACTACTTCTACTTGGTCTTTTATATGTTGTAAAACCTTGATTTTGGCATTTTCATCAAATCCTGGAAGTATTCTTTTTGCATGTAAATCTCCCATTAATTTTCCACCAAATTCTAAGTATAATTTATCAAATTTTTCTACTCTCTCTAGAATATATTTAGATTGTTCTTTTAGATATTTTTCATGATCAAATCCGATTTTCATTATGCACCTCTCAAAAAAATTATTTTTCACTATTTTATTTTATCTATTTTTTTACTATTATTTTTCACTAAGGGTCTATTATATACCATAGTCATAATCTTTTTCAAGAAGTTTTTTAATTTTTTTAGGGATTTTTTAAATAGAAATAAAAGATAGGTGTATTTTTCTATCTTTCGGATTTGTTTCTATGAATTTTTAAATTCGATTTGTTTTATAAATTTTAGTAAAAAATAGTGAAAAATTTGTGCATAATGCTTCACCTCAATTTTATGGGTGGAGTTCTATTATATGATAAATAAAAACCTTCGTCAATAGTTTTTTTATTAAATTAATTGCAATTTTACAACTTTTATTTATTTTTAAAATTTTATAAATTAAAATACAAAAAGGTTATTGATAAATATGATACTTATCAATAACCTAAGATTTTATACTCTAAAAGGTATTACTGAATTTAATAATTTTTTCGCATAATCATTTTTTGCATATGATAAATTTTCTATAGATATTTGTTCTACTACATTACCTCTATATAAAAATAAAACTTTATTACATAAGTTAGCTACAGCCTGTAAGTCATGAGCTATAAATAAATATGTAATATTCATTTCTTCTTTTAAGTCTTCTAGTAATTCTAATACTTGGGCTTGAATAGATACATCTAAAGAACTAATTGCTTCATCTAAAACTATAAATTTAGGTTTAGTAGCTATGGCTCTAGCTATACAAACACGTTGTAATTGACCTCCACTTAGTTCATGAGGATATCTTTCCATTAAGTTTTTGTTTAAACCTACTTTTTCTAATAGTTCTATACATACTTTTTCTAAACTTTCCTTTTTACCTATAGAAATTAAGGATTCTGCTAATACATCTTTTATTTTATATCTTGGATTTGCAGATGATGTGTAATCTTGGAATACTACACTCATTTTTCCAGGATTTGTTTTTATCCATTGTTTAACTGATTTTCCTTCTATAGTAATAGTTCCTGAATCAGGTTTCTCAAGTCCTAGTATTAATCTGCTTAAAGTACTTTTTCCACTACCACTTTCTCCTATAATACCAATACAATCTCCTTCTTCTATATCAAAATCAATTCCTTTCAAAACAAGAGTTTTATCTGATTTAAATATTCCTCCACCCATTTTAGTATAGCTTTTCTTTATATCTCTAACCTGCACAAACATCATCTGTATCTCCTTTTTCCATTGCTTTTATAAATGATTCTGTCAGCGATACGCGTGTATCAATTAAATATTTAGTATATTCATGTTGTGGATTTTCAAATATTTTTTTTGCCGTTCCATATTCTACACACTCACCATTTTTCATTACTAAAATATCATCAGCAAGGCTTTGAACTACTCCTAAATCATGAGATATAAATATTAAAGATGTACCTGTAACATCTCTTAATCTTTTAAACTCTTCAACAACTTCTCTTTGATTTATGGAATCAAGAGCAGTTGTTGGCTCATCGGCAATAATTATATCTGGTTTCATAGCTATAGCTATGGCTATCATACATCTTTGTAACATACCACCAGATAATTGATGTGGATATTTTTTTATAACTTCTTCAGGGTTATTTATTAGCATCTTATCTAATGATTCTATAGCTAATTTTTTAGATTCTTCCTTTGAAATCCCCAAATTTTCTACAAAGGTTTCAATCATTTGATAACCTATAGTATATAAAGGATCAAAAGATGTCATTGCATCTTGAGGTATCATACAAATATTTTTGCCTCTTATTTTTCTAAGCTCACTTTGTTTAAGTCCTATCAAGTTCTTACCTTTATATTTAGCACTTCCACTTATTTTTAACCATGGATTTGTAAGTCCAAGTATAGCTTTAGTCGTCATAGATTTTCCACTACCACTTTCTCCAACTATGCTTAAACATTTATTTTTGCTTACTACAAAACTAGATCCATGAACTATTACCTCATTACTTCTTGGATCTTTTACTACTACATTTTCTAATTCTAGTATCATCTATGCTGCCTCCTTCTTGAAAGTAGCATTTTTCGGATTAAAAGCTTCTTGAAGACAATCACCTAAGAAGTTAAATAACGCTACCGTTATAAGTATAGCTAATCCTGGTACTAGCATTAATTCTGGATGAATTGTTATTACAGCTTTAGCTTCATTTAACATCATTCCCCATTCTGCTGTTGGTGCTTGCACTCCAAGACCTAAGAATGATAGTGCTGATATGTTAAGTATTATTCCTCCCATATCTAAAGTTGCAAGAACTGCTATCTCTCCCATAGTCATTGGTAAGATATGTTTTGTGATTATATGATAATGACTACATCCAGAAACTTTTGCAAATCTTATATAATTACTATCCGTGTACTGTATAACTATGGATCTTATCATACGACAATACCATGCCCACTTAGCTAAAACTGTTGCTATTACTATGTTTTTCACTCCAATACCTAAAATACCTACTATAGAAAGTATCATGACTTCACTAGGAAAAGATAACATTATATCACATATTCTCATGATAACTTCATCTACCCAACCTCTGAAAAATCCTGATATTAAACCTAGAATTCCACCTATACCTATAGTCCATATCATTGTTATTAAAGATATTATTAAAGTGGTCTTTGCTCCATACATCAATCTAGATAAAACACATCTTCCTAATTGATCTGTACCTAGAGGATACTCAGATGAAAAACCAGCATATTTATTTGCTACGTCTATTGCTGTTGGATCATTTGGAGCTAATTGTCTAGAAAATATACCAACTAAAAATATAAATGTTAGAACTATTAAACAAAACATACCAAGCTTGTCCGATTTAAACCTTTTCCAAACTTCCATATTTAAATTACTCCTTTCTCATTCTTGGGTCAATAGATGCAGATGCAACATCAACTAATAAATTACATACAACAAACATTACAGCCATTAAAAGTATATATGCTTGTATTATTGGAAAATCACGATTATATATAGCTGTTACACATAATCTTCCAACTCCTGGCCAAGCAAATATATTTTCAACTATTACAGTACCTGCTATTAACTTAGGTATAGACATACCTAAAGCTGTTATTGATGTTTGTAAAGAGTTTTTAAATATATGTTTTATTATGGTACTTTCTTTAAGCCCTCTTATTCTTGCATAATAAACATAGTTTTCATGTTTATTTTGAACCATGTTATTTCTTATAAGCCTAACATATGTAGATATATATCCTAAAGATAAAGTTATAGATGGTAAAACGACGGCATTTGGTGCTGTCATTCCACTAGTTGGGAATATTTTCATTTTTACTGAAAACATCCATATAAGTAATATGCCTATCCAAAAGCTCGGCATGGCAGTTCCTAAAAAAACTAATGCTCTAGTAATTTTATCTCCTATACTACCTTCATATATGGCACACAATACACCCACCACAACACTAAATACTATAGTTATTAAAAGAGCAACAAATGCAAGTTTTAAAGTATTAGGCAAAGCTTGCTCAAATAATCCTAGTACATCTTTTCTATTTACATAGCTTGTTCCAAAGTCTCCTTTAAAACTATTTATAACCCATAAAAAATATCTTTCAATAAAAGGTTTATCAAGTCCTAATTCTATAGTTTTACTTGCAATAGCTTCTTCTGTTGCAACTATATTGTTTACACGAAGAGCTACTTCTGCTGGATTACTTGGACTTAAATTTATAATCACAAAAGCTAAAAAAGTAATTCCTAATAATATGGGAAGTAAACTTATTAATCTCTTCCCTATATACTTTTTCATACTATATTTCTCCCTTTCTTATTTCCCTATAAAAATATAAATTATAAGCAAAAAATATAATCACTATATTTTTTGCTTATAATTTAATAGATTTTCCAATTTTTAATTATTTAGTTTCTTCAAAATACATTTTTTCAAATGGTATTTCATATTGAGAAGGTAAGAATTCTATACCTTTTAGTTTCGAAGAATAAACTGATTTAGTTGTTGAGTAACTTATAGGTAAATATACTGCTTGATCAGCTATGTAACTAAATATTTCTTCATACATTTGAGCACGTTTTTTATCACTAACTTCAACTAAAACATCTGTTATAGTTTGATCTAGCCATGCTTTTTTCTCTAAACCAACTTGCGCTTGGTAATCACCATGAGCTGGTTGTCTCCAAGATGATACGTAAGATTGTGGATCATATGGAGTTCCCCATGATAAAGAATAAAGTAAATCAAAGTCTCCTGATTTTTGTCTGTCTTTTACAGATTGAGTTTCCTCACCAGTTACATTAAGTTTAACCCCTACTTCCTTGAAGTTACCTTGTAAATATTCTGATATAGTACCTTCTTGAGCATTATCAGAGTTATAGTAGAAATCTAATGCTAATAATTTTCCATCTTTATGCCTGTATCCATCAGACTCTAATTTCCATCCAGCCTCTTCTAATAATTTTGCTGCTTTATCTTTATTGTAATCATATATTTCTTGCTCAACATCGCAGTATGGGGTAGTTGTTGGAAGTAGAGTGTCTGCTTCTTTTTCTAATCCATTTAAAACACCTTCAACTATTGAACCATTATCAGCTGCATGTTGAAGGGCTTTTCTTACCTTAACATCTTTTGTTATATCTGATGCTGAGTTTAATAAAATTGCTCTAGCTGCTGTTGGGTTACTTTGAGCTGTCTCATACTCACCAGTTTCTATAAGATTTTTATATGAATCTGCATTTATTTGATCTCCATCAGCTCCATATATTAAATCTATTTCACCATTTTCAAGGGCTAATAACATAGTTTCTGTATCAGGCATCACTGTCCATTTTACTGATTCAACTTTTGCTTTGTCTCCCCAATAGTTATCATTTCTTGTAAATACTGCATATTGATCATCTTCATGTTCACTAAGCACAAAACGTCCCGTACCTGCATATCCATTTACACCATTTTTAGTTTCACCATCTATAAAACATTTTGGTGATATCATTCTAAAAGGTCTAGTTAATGCTAATTCTGTTAATGATGGGTAATATGCTTTTTTTAATGTCATTTTAAAAGTATATTCATCAATTACTTCTGTTTTGTCTATTTGGTTTACTAGTTCTAACCAGGCATGTCTATCAAAGTTTGATAATACTGCATCAAAATTTTGTTTAACTGCATCTGCATTAAATTTTTCTCCATCTGTGAAAGTTACATCTTCTCTCAGTTTAAAAGTGTATTCTAAACCACCTTTTGATATCTCCCAACTTGTAGCTAAGCATGGATCTATCTCCCCATCATTATTGATTGTTACTAAAGACTCAAACACCATATTTTGGGCTGCCATTTCTCCAGTATATAAATGTGGGTTAATATCCATTATATCTTTAGTTGAAGCATATACTATTTCTGTTTTTGCAGCATCTGCACTTGAACTTACATCCTTAGCACACCCTACTGCACCTATACATAGCATAGCACTTAAAGCTAATGCTACAACTTTCCTTAATCTTTTTACTTTCATTATTATTCCCCCCAATATTTTTGCTAATAAAATTTCCTTTTTAACTATATTTTTACAATTTAAAAAAATGCAAAAAAAAACATGAAGAATAAAGCATAGCCCTGCCTTATCCTTCATGGATTAATTGTCATTTTCACTGAGCTTACTTATCCTTCATGGATTCGTTATCATTTTAATATATAGTTATTATTCTCTAATTATTATATATATCATTTTAAAAAAAATCAATATTTTTTACATTTTTTTACATACATATATAATATAAAGGACCTACTTGAGAAATACAAATAGGCCCTTTATAAATTATACTCTGAATTTTAAATGATTTTATCTAGCATCCACAACCATCATCTATACCAAATCCACCACATGAGCACACGATTAATAGTAGTATCAAGAATGGTATCCATGCACAAATATCTATATCTTCCCAACAATCTTGGAATGCTAAGAATAAGAAGAATAATATTATTATCCACCAACCTGCTCCAAAGAATCCACCTTCACAGTTTCCAAAAAATCTATCTAACATTACGTTACCCCCTTGTTGATATTTAAAATTTATTTTCTAAAATATACTATGAAGGAGGTGTTATTTTTGACATTAATTTTTTATAAAAATAAATATTTTTTAATCTACCGATTTTAAAGACTCTACCATTTTTACATTTTTAAGCTTGTAGTACATGGCTAAATTAACAAAACAACTCATTATAATAGTAAGTATAGATGCTATAATATAACTTTTTGTTGATATAACTCTTCCAAACATCATTGATTGAATTTCTACTGTAACCATAATAAATTGATGAAGTAATTTGCCTAAACCAAGACCTACTATGGTACCTATGATAGTTAAGATCATATTTTCTCTATAAATATATTTACTTACTTCATTATCATAAAATCCTAGAACTTTAATTGTAGCTATTTCTCTAATTCTTTCAGATATATTCACATTTGTTAAATTGTATAAAACTACAAATGCTAATGCTCCAGCAGATAAAATCATAACCAGTACTACATAATTTAAATTTTTTATTGTGTAACGGAAAGTTTCTTTAGCTGCTGTATTAAAACTTATTCCGCTTATAGAATTAATTTTAAATAATTTTTTAGATAAGCTATCTTCCATTTTTACATTTGGATTATTTAAAACGCCCAATATTCTATTGTATTTTAAATCTTCCTTAAATGTTTTTTTATAATAAGTTGGAGACATATAAATATAATGAGATAAGTAGTTTTCAGTTATATCTATAATTTTAACTTTAGCTTTTTTATTATCATTATTTATTATCTCTACAATATCTCCTCTTTTCACATTGAGGTCTCTAGCCATCTTTTCCGTAATAATAGCTCCACTATCATCTAGTTTTATATGTTTTTGACTTTTTCTATCTTGAAGATGGATAAACTCATCCATTTTATTTAAATTTTTAGGTACTACTATAGTAATCTCTTTATTTGTTTTATTAACTTTTATATCTCCATTTTGATAATTAAAAATTTCAACATCTTTTATTTCCTTAAAACCTGATACGTCTTCTTTTAACTTATTTAATTTTGCCTCGGATAAATTAGCTTCCGTAACTATAGACATATCATATCTAAATAAAGTTCCATACTGGTCTGTTACAATAATTTCTATGGAATCCTTTATTCCAAACCCTGTAAGAATCAATGCTGTACATCCTGAAATCCCCAGTACTGTCATTAAAAATCTCTTTTTATATCTGAAAATATTTCTTACTGTAACCTTACTTATAAAACTAAATTTATTCCATATAAATGGTATTCTCTCTAATAAAATCCTCTTCCCATTTTTAGGAGGTCTAGGTCTCATAAGAACTGCAGGATTCTCTTTTAATTCATTAAAGCATGCTATATAAGCAGAAGCTGTAATAATTAGTAAGGCTATAATTGTTATTCCTAAAGATAAAGGTAAACTAAAAATGTAAATTATATTTGGTATGGAATACATCATTCCATAAGCAAAAAATATTATTGTTGGAAATAAAGTATATCCCACAACATTTCCTAAAATACTTCCTATAACACATGCCACTGATGCATATAAAATATATTTTTTAGAAATTTGACTATTTTTATATCCAAGCCCTTTTAGTGTACCTATATTTATTCTTTGTTCATCTACCATTCTAGTCATAGTAGTTAAACATACTAATGCAGCCACCGCAAAGAAAAATACAGGAAATACCTTTGCAAGGGCATCTATACTTTCTGCACATCCTTTATATTCAACAAAAGATTTATGAGAATTTCTATCTAATATATACCAAGTAGGTCTTTCTATTTTTTTTATTTCTTTTTTAGATTTTTTTAGTTTTTTATCTCCATCTTCTACTTTTTCTTTACCCTCTTGTAATTTTTTCTTAGCTTTATTTAATTCTATTTTTGCTTGTGATTTTTTTTCATCCAGCTCACTTTGAGCTTTTTTTATTTCTAATTTTTTATCATCAAGTTCCTCTTTAGCTTTTTCAAACTTTTTATCAGCTGTATTTTTTGCTATTTGAAGATTCTGTTTTTCTTTTTCTAAAGTTGATTTACTATTTTTTATTTGTTTTTTACTTTCTGATAATTTCTCTTCGCCCATTATCAATTCTTGTTTTTTATTTGCTAATTCTTCACTACCCTTTTTATATTGCTTCTCCAAAGCATATAAAGTTTGCTTATTTTCTTTTAATAAGTTAGTAAGTTTAGTTTTTTCATCTTTTGGTAAATTTTCATTTTTTAATTGTTTTTCTATTTGTTTATTAGCATTTTTTAAATTATTAATTTGTGTTTTAAGTTCTTTTAACTTACTCTCAGCTTTCTTAAATTCATTTTTGGCTAAAGCTTTCTTTTTATTAAATTCTTTTAGAGAAGATTTATATTTTTCTTCACCTTTTTTTATTTCTTCTTCTCCTTGTTTTATCTTTTTTTGCCCGTCTTTAATTTGTTTATTTGCATTATTTTCTTCATTTTTTAATTGTCTTTGTCCTGATTCAATTTGTGCTAAATAATTATTTATTTTCTCTTGTCCATCATTTAATTCTTTTTCTACTTTTAATTTATTTTCTTCGTATTCTTTTTCACCTTTTGCTAAATCATTTTTTGCTTTATTTAATTTATCTTCAGCTTTTTTAATTTTTTTATTTGCTTCATCTAAAATTTCATTATACCTAGCTTCACATCTCACATCTTTTATATCTTCTATTTTGTCAGTTATATTTTCTATCAAATCAAAGTACTCATCACTATATGTATCTAAATTTTTAGCACCTTCAACTGTTAAAAATATTTCCGTATAAATATCACTTTTAAAATCACTTTGTGGTATCATTATTACTCCATCAACCACTCCACTTCCTATGGAACTGTTGCCTTTTTCCTGAGATAAATAATAAGGAGTACTAACATATCCAACTATAGTATATTCAGTTGTTTCAAGTGAGTCATTTAAGTTTTCCTTATTACCTGAAGAAAGTTCTATTTTACTTCCTATGTTATAATCTAGTGATTTCATTTTGGGCTTTTCTACTACACACTCACCACTTTTATTTGGTAGCCTTCCTTCAACTACAGTTAACTGATTTATATAATTTTTATCATTTTTATTTATATTATTAATATCTAATCCATGAATTTTTAAAACTTTTTCTTCATCTTCACATTTACCCATAACATCTAAGGAATAGGTCGAAAAAACTCCATCTACACCTTTAATATTTTTAATTTCATTTACGTCATCATCTGTAAGCCCCATAGATGATAATAATCTAATATCCATTAAATTATTATCATCGTAGTATTTATCTGAAGCTGTTTTCATAACTATGGGAGAACTTTTAACTCCAATAAAAAAGGCCACACCTAAAGCTACAATTGTCACGATGGATAAAAATCTACCCTTAGATTTTAAAATATCTCTAATAAAATCCTTATTTAAAGCACTTTTCATACTACCATTCAATCCTTTCCACTGGTGTAGGATTTTCATTGATAGTTATAGAGCTAATTTTTCCATTCTTGACTTTTATAACTTTATCTCCCATAGGTGTTAAAGCTAAGTTATGAGTTATTATTATTACTGTCATTTTATATTTTCTACAAGTATCTTGTAAAAGTTTTAATATGGATTTTCCCGTATTATAATCTAAGGCTCCTGTTGGTTCATCACATAATAAAATTTTTGGATTTTTAGCTAATGCTCTAGCTATGGCAACTCTTTGTTGCTCTCCTCCAGATAATTGGGCAGGAAAATTATTTTTTCTATTTCCTAGTCCCACAGCATCCATAACTTGATTCACATCTAAGGGATTTTTACAAATTTGTGTGGCTAATTCCACATTTTCATGTGCTGTTAAATTTTGTACTAAATTATAAAATTGAAAAACAAATCCTATATCATATCTTCTGTAAGTTATTAATTCTTTATTGCTATATTTATTTATTTTATTATTATCTACAATAATTTCTCCGCTAGTTGGGCTGTCCATACCTCCTAATATGTTTAATATGGTACTTTTTCCTGCACCACTAGCTCCAGCTACTACTACAAATTCTCCTTTGTCTATAGTAAAATCTACTCCACTTAAGGCCTCTATATTAACTTCACCCATTTTGTAGATTTTTTTTACATTTCTAAATTCAATATAATTGCTCACAACATCCCCCTATATTTTAAATATTTGTTATTTTATTATATCATAATGAAATAATTCTCACTTATATTTCCATTATTATAGGAAATACACTTGGTCTTCTTTTTGTTTTATCATAAAGTAACTGTTCCACTGATTTTTTCACGCTAGATTTTAATACTTGCCATTCAATTATTTCTTTTTCTAAACATTCATCTATCTTATCCTTTGATAAATTTTTTATTTCTCTTATTAAATCTTCTGACTCTCTAACATAAATGAATCCTCTAGTAATAACATCCGGTCCTGATACGATTTCAAAATTATTTTTGTCTATGGCAACAACAACTATGACCATTCCATCATTAGCAAGATTTCTTCTATCTCTAAGCACAATATTTCCCACATCTCCAACACCAAGTCCATCTACATATAAAATTCCCGTATGAACTCTTTCTGTTGAAAAAGCTGTTTTAGATGTTATTTCAAGTACTTGACCTGTTTCTAAAGTAAATACATTTTTAGGATCCATACCAAGTTTTATAGCTAAATCAGCATGATGCTTTAAATGTCTATATTCACCATGAACAGGCATAAAATATTTTGGTTTAACTAAAGTATGAATTAATTTTAATTCTTCTTGATAAGCATGACCTGAAACATGTATATCTTCTAAATCTTCATAAATAACTTCCACACCTTTTCTAAATAATTGATTAATTACCCTAGATATTATCTTATCATTTCCTGGAATTGGTGAAGCTGATATAATAAATAAATCATTAGAATGAATTTCTATCTTTCTATGATTTCCAAAGGCAATTCTAGAAAGACCTGCACCAGCTTCTCCCTGACTTCCTGTAGTTATTATAGTTATATTTTCATCTGGATATCTTTGCATGTCATCTATGTCTATTAAAGATTCTTGTGGTATGTCCAAATATCCAAGTTCAATGGCTACTTTCGATACATTTTCCATACTTCTTCCACTGAATACAATTTTTCTATTTTCTTTTATGGAAGCATTGGCTATTTGTTGCATTCTATGAATATTTGATGCAAATGTGGCCACAATAATTCTTCCCTTTGAGCCTGCAAAAATTCTATTTAAAGTTTCTCCTATAGTTTTTTCTGATAAGGAGTGTCCTTGTCTTTCTATATTTGTACTATCTGCCAATAATAAAAGTACTCCTTTTTTACCAAGGGTAGAAAGTCTATTTAAGTCCATAACTCTTCCATCTATTGGTGTATAATCAATCTTAAAATCTCCTGTATGAATAATTACACCAAGAGGAGTTGTAATAGCAAGAGAACAAGCATCGGCAATAGAATGAGTAGCTTTTATAAATTCTACTTTTATTTTTTCAAAGGCAACTATATCTCCACTCTCCACTGGATATATGGTAACCATATCCACCATTTTGTGCTCTTCTAATTTATTACCTACAAGACCTAGAGTAAGTCTTGTCCCATAAATAGGCATATTTATTTGTTTTAAAATATAAGGTATGGCACCTATATGATCTTCATGCCCATGAGTTAAAAATAACCCTTTAACCTTATCTTTATTTTCTATTAAATAAGTAACATCTGGAATTACTAAATCTACACCATACATATCTTCATCAGGAAAAGAAATTCCACAATCTATAACTATAATTTCATTTTCATATTCTATTGCCGTAATATTTTTTCCTATCTCCCCCAATCCTCCAAGAGGAATTATTTTAACACTTCTTCTTTTTCTCATGTCAATTCTCCTTTATGATTTCTATTAATTTATTTAAATACTAAAAAGTTTTATTTTTCATGTTGTCTTCCTCCTTATTATTTGCATTATATGAATAATTTATATTTTTAAAAGTAAAAATATAAATGGAGGTGATTTAGTGGTAAATTTAAGTAGCAAAGAAAAATTTTTACTAGAAAGTGAGAAGTACCAACAACAATTAGCTATAGACAAATTTAATGATTTTACTCTTCACGCGAAAGATGATAATTTAAAAACTTTATTTTCTAATTTGTCTAAAATTGAAGAAAGTCATTTAAATTTAATTGATGAAATGTTACAAGGAAAAGTTCCTTTAATAAATAATAAAAGTATCCATCCTTATTACGAAAGTAATACTTTTAATTCAAATAACTATCTTAGTGTTGGTGGTATGATGTTAACTTCTCTAGATAATAATTATAGTTATGAAGATGGTGATAAAATTATTTGTTTTGATGCTTTAACTACAGAGGAACTTCTTCACTATACATATAATATATCTAAATCAGAATTTGAGAAAAGCGAATTTAATGATATTTTCGAATTTATAATAAATGAAAAAAATGAAAATATTAAATATATTAATGAGTACATGAATAAAAAAGGAATGTACAATAATACAATTTATTTTTAATATAGAAATTCATATTATTGCTCCATCTTATTTATAAATTTCATATATAATTATTATGAAATAAATGCTTTTGGAGGTAAAATGAAAATATTAGATTTAACCCATACAATTACTAATAATATGACTGTTTTTCCTGGTGGTTTACAGCCCGACAATAAAGTTATTAGTACTGTTGATAAGGATGGTTGGATGGAAACTCGACTACATATGGATTCTCACAACGGAACTCATATGGATTCTCCAGCTCACATTTTCCAAGATGGAACTACTTTAGATAAAATAGACGTAATAAATTTCATTGGAAAAGCTGCATTAATAGATTGTACTTCTATTGTTGAAAATGAGGAAATTGAATATGATTTAATTGAAAAAAATAAAGATATTATAGATAAGTGCGAGTTTATAGTTTTTTATACTAATTGGAGTAAGTATTGGAATAGCGAAAAATACCTTTATAAATATCCTATTATAAGTGATGAAGTTGCAGAATTTATTGTTTCTTCAAAAAAGAAAGGCGTTGCTTTTGACACGATTTCTGTAGATACTATTGATAGTTTGACACTTTCAAATCATCATAAACTTTTAAGTAATAATGTATTAATTTTTGAAAACTTAACTAATTTAAGTGAAATAAAATCAAACCATTTTACATTTTGTGCATTACCTCTAAAGTTTGAGAATGCCGATGGCGCTCCTATTAGAGCTATTGCAATAATTGATTAAAGAAAAATAGTAGCTTTAAGTTATACTTAGCTACTATTTTTCTTTAAAGTTTATCTTTATATTAGTAAAGTTATTATTTTTAATATATTATTTATAAATTTTCAGTTTTATATAACTTATGTATTTTTCTAAGAACAACTAAAATAATAAATAATAAAATTCCTTTTATTATACTACTTATAGTAATGCTCCACCAAATTCCATTTAATCCAAGTATCTCTGGTTTGCTCAGTAAAATTGCCATAGGTATTCTCATCCCTGTTAATACAGCTATAATTATTGATGGGATATAAGTTCTTCCAAGACCTTTAAATATTCCTGATACAGTAATTTCTAAACACATAAATAACTGAGAATATCCTAGTATTTTTAAATAATCAGTTCCCTTTAATATGGCTTCTGGTTCATTGATGAAAGCTCTAAATATGGGCTCACCTAAAAATACTAATATCACTGTGGTTAAACTTCCCCACAGTATTACACCAATTAAAGCATATCTTGTACTTTTATTTATTCTATCAATCTTTTTTGCACCATAATTTTGACCAACAAAACTAGATAAAGCTGAGGCAAATCCATCACAACTATTCCATGATATAGACTCTATTTGAGATCCTACTTTTTGTACTGCTATGGCAACTGGTCCAAAAGAAGCTACTATAACTCCCATTATCATAGAAAAAACTGTGAATAAACCATTTTGAAGGGCAACAGGTGTACCTAGTACAAATAAAGTTTTATAGTAAGAAAATTCAACGTCTCTAAATAGTTTAATTTTAAAATAATCTTCTTTATTTTTAATAATTAAATAAATAAAGCATAAAGAAACTATTATATTAGATGTAACTGTTGCTAATGCTGCACCAGTTACTCCCATTGCAGGAAAAGGTCCAACACCAAATATTAATAATGGATCTAAAATTATATTAGTTACTAAACCTATAGTATTTATTTTAAAAGGTGATTTACTATTACCTAAACCTACAAATATGGAAGTAAACACTGGATTTATAAAATAAAACATCATTCCAAGTCCTACAATAAGTAAGTATTGCTCAGCCATATTTATAACATCTACTTCACCCAGTTTGAAGAAAGCTACTAGCTCATGTCTAAAAAATATTAAAATCAAACTGTATAAAAATGATAAAATCATATTAATTTCTATGGCCGATTTAATATAATACTTTGTATCTTTTTCATTTTTTTCGCCAACACTTTGGGCAACTTTAATTTCTCCACCTACTTTTGATATCATAATAAATGCCATGGCAAGCCAAGGATAAAATCCTGCTGTTCCCACTGCTGCTACTGATTTACTTCCTATCTTTCCAACCCAAATCATATCTATAAGGCTATAAGCAATTTGTATAAATGCAGTTCCCATTATAGGTAAAGATAGCTTTATCAACTTTTCAACAATATTACCTTCTGTTAAATCAATTTTTTTACTCATAACTTCTCCCTTAATTCATCTATTTTGTCATTAGTTTTAAAATACCACCTAAAACAGGTGGTATTTATATGTAATTAATTATTATCACTTAAATTTTCCTCGTCTATTTCCTTTAATATCCTCAATTCTTCTTCACTTAAATCAGAAAAATTTACTATATTTTTTCTAATGTAATCAGCCATTAATTTTCTCAAATTTGTAATTTTATATAAATTATTAAAATAAGAAAAATCAAATTGGCTCATAAATTGAGAGTACTCTTGTACATTTCTTTTTTTTATTTTATTTATTGAATTTGCAATATTATTTTCTTCAATAAACTTCTTGTATTCTTTTGATAAATCAAAAGCTTCTATATCCATAAGAGCTTCTTGTAAATAGTCCATGGTTATATTACTAGGATTAAACAAATATTCACCCAATCCTCCATTTTCCATTTCTGTTTCAAACCAAATAATAATATAAATATTTCTGTGAGTTTTTTTCATATTTTTATATGTTTCCTTGTCTTCACATCTATAGCCGTATTCTAGTTCCAAGTTGTTATCCACCATACAAACTAAATCTTCATCATCATAGCTTAATATTTTTATATCATGACTTTTGCTTTTTTCTTCATCTTTTCTTTTGGATGCTTTTGATTTATTTTTTAATATTAGAAGAAAAATTATTTCTATTGCCCCTAAAATAACAAAAATTAAAAGTATCTTCTCCATTAACGCCATAATTTGGCCCCCTTTATAAAACTTTATATGTTTTTATAAAAATATAATATTGATAAAGTTATCATGATTATTCCTATTATTATTCCTATCCCTGCTAATATTTTTGATTCTTTGTATAATTTTTTCTTATTTTTCATCTCATAAGTAAAACAATAAATCAGAAATATAATTCCACTTAATGAAAGCATAGCTCCTATGGTTCCTAGAAAAAAAGTTATCATTATCGAATTTTCCATTTTTATTTTCTCACATCCTTGTCAATATTTTTCTTTATGTCCAAATTTCAATATTTCTATTAATATAATTATTATATTATATCTTTTCTTTATTTTGGTATACAAACTAATAATTATCAAAGTATTCTATTTTTTGCTATAATTATTTTATATCAAATTTTACAAATTTATATATTGATTTAATTTAATAGTTTTAAATTTCATCCTTAAAGTCAATACTGACCCTATAAACTATGATAAAACAAAGAAAGAAGGTAAGTATAATGAACTACAATAAAAAAGCTGTTTATTTTTTCTGTACAGATTATGAAAGAGATGAAGTTGCTCCTAGAGTTTTGAATTATCTAAAAAATAATTATCCTCTAAATTTAAGAGATTATAAATTTGATAATAAAAATATTTATGATTACGTTGATGAAGATAATAATTTATTTACTTATGTGGAGACAGATAAGGTTTTAAGCTATGACTATGATAAATATATTCCTTTATTAAATGAACTATTTACAGATTATGATGTAGCTGGTGTTGTAAATTGGCATGGTGGAGAAAAAGCTCCTGATAAAATACTTACTGTTCACTCTACTGGAGATGTGGTTGGTGGAGTTTTTGCACCATCTAATCCTTCATATTTGAGAAATTTAATGGTTTCCATGGAGAAAAATAGAATACTAAATAATTTAGAAGATTTTAAAGTAATGACAGAGGCAACACATTGGACTGGAACTATTAGGGATGGAGATATCAATTTAATAGATAAGTATAATGTTCCTCTATTTGATATTGAAATAGGTAGTACCCTAGACAGTTGGAGTAATGAAGTTGCCGTGAAAATTTTGGCTACCTCACTACAAGATGTATTTTCTGATGAAGATCCTGTAAAAACACTTTTATTAACTGGTGGTATGCATTTTGAAGAAACTTTCTCCAATGTAATTATAGATAGGGACTATAAAATTTCTGTAGGACATGTATTACCAAGTCAATGGCTAGTTCAAGGAGAATACGATAAAGATGAAAATTATGAATTATTAAAAAAATGTGTAAAATCAATAGATAGTAAAATTGATGGGATTGTAATACATGATAATTTAAAATCTGCTTATAAAAATCAAATTAAAAAATTAGCTGAAGAATTAGATGTGCCAACTTTTAAGCATAAAAAATTAAGAAATCCAAAAGACTTACCTATTTGGTAAAATTAATTCATAAAAAATCCTATATGATATACTAAGCTCTATTGGTAGACTATATAGGATTTGTTTTTTTATATATTAAATTTTTTAGTAACTATTCACTAGTATTTAATTTTTCTTTGCTTTTAATATGCTGTCCTACTATTTCTGATACATCTGTAATTGTCATAAATGCAGATACATCATCAGCTTCAACAATTTTCTTTAATTCTCTAAGTTCAATTCTAGTAACAACCACATATAAAACTACTTTTTTACCACTGATTAATCCTTCACCTTCAATGAAAGTTACAGTTCTTCCTAATTTTTTGTATATACTTCTAGCAATTTCTTCACTGTTATTTGTAATAATCAATGCCGCTTTAGCTTGTTCTAGACCTTCCGATACCATGTCAATAAGTTTGTAAGTTATGAAATATGTCATAATAGAATAAAGTGCTCTATCCCATCCAAATAAAATACCTGCCACCATGTAGATTACTAAATTAACTAATAATATTACTTGACCTACAGAAAATGATGTTTTTTTGTTAATTAATATGGCTACAGTTTCTACACCATCTAAACAAGCACCATATCTAATAACAAATCCAACACCTATTCCAAGAAGTATACCTCCAAATACTGTAGCAAGCAGTACATCATTGGTAACTACATCAACTTGTTTAAATATTTCGAGTAATACAGAAAATAGTGCCATGGCAACTGTACTTTGTATGAGAAAATTTTTACCCAGGTGTCTAAATCCTAACAATAAAAATGGAATATTTAATATTATTATAAAGATACTTAAGTTTATATTAGTTAAAAAACTAAGAATTATAGATACACCTGTTATACCACCATCTATAATTTTATTCGGAATTAGAAATACCTCTAAAGCAATGGCTGCCAGTAAAATTCCTATTGTCATAAACATATAAGTAAGAATAACTACTACCCAAGAATTATATTCTTTATGTTTAAACATATAATCACCACTTTTTCTTCTTTATACTAATATTATATTCTATTATTTTAATATTTTAGAATTTATTTGAAAAATATATTATATTTTATAATATTTATTAATATTTATAGTAAATTCATTTCTAACATTAAAAAAGATTACCATAAAATCATCATGGTAATCTTTTTTCTTATATATTAGCTGTGTGTAATATAGAATCATAATTTTTCATAAGTCTTTCAAAAGACTTATGATCTGATTTATATCCTATACCTTCTCTTTTTTTATCTTTATCTATTAATTTATATTCTCCACAAGCTTTTCTTATCTTTTCTTTATCCTTGTCATCAACTACTTTATAAAAAATTCTCTCATCTGTTGGTATATCTTTTTCATATTGTGGTTTTACAAAATATTTCACATCTTTAACTTTTCCTGCATTATATAAAGATTGAATTACTGCCCCATTTTTTAAATGTTGTAAATGCCAATCTAGCTTATAAGTATGTGCCACATGAGTTACACTTTTTAATTCTTTTTCAAATTTCAATGCTTGTGATTCCATTAAATCAAAACTTGTTGAATTACTATTATTTATTCTAGGTAATAAAATTACATTTTCCCTTTTTACTCCCAAATCATTTACTGCTGCAAGAAATTCTCTTTCTCTGTACTCGTATTTCTCCTGCGAAGTCATATTTTCAAATACTTTTTCATTTTTAAATACTTTTATGCCTGTTCCATAAGATACTTGAACTACATATACATGATCTGCTCCCACTTCATTTATTGCTTCAATAATTGCAGCTGATGCCCATAATGTTTCATCATCTTGATGTTGCACATAGAAGACCACATTATCTTTAAATTTCGTATCTCCATAAGTTTCTTCATTCTCAAATCCCGTTATAAAGGCTGGTAGCATAAATAATGCCACTAAACTTATTACTAGCTTAATTTTACTTTTCATGATAATATCTACTCCTTCTCCCTCTGTCTTAAATTTATTATACCTTTTAAAACTTATTAAAAGATTACAATAAACAAAAAATTTTCTTACAATTATGTAATATTAAATGTATCCTTATGAATTTAAGCAAAATAAAAACATAGTAATAATCTACTATGTTTTATCTATTTAATAATTCTTTTGATAATGTTATGAACTTTTCATCCTTTGATGAATTAAAAATTTTCACACTACCTTCTTTATCTTCATCTCTTAATTCATTTCTTTCCCTTAAAGTTTCCTTAAGATGATTGGCAGTACCCACATTTCCATCTACTATATCTATATTATTATTTAGTATTTTTTCCATATAATCTTTATAGAAAACAAAATGAGTACATCCTAAAACTACACTATTTATTTTTTTCATATCTAAACCTTTGTAATAATCTGATATTTGATTTTCTACTACTTCTTCATCGTCTAACAAATCATTTTCTACTATTTTAACAAGTTCTGGACATGGCATTTTTATAATAGTATTTTCATCATCATATCGAGACATTAAGTTATTAAACTTTTCTTCTCTTAATGTAAGAGGTGTTGCCATTACTACAATCGTGTTATCAGTTTTACCATCTGCTGCAACTTTTAATGCCGGTTCCATACCTATTATCGGTAAGTAAGAATATTTTTTTCTAAGTATATTTGCAGATGCTGATGTAGCCGTATTACATGCAATAACTACTGCCTTCACTCCCTGTTTTATAAAAAACTCTATTATATTTTCACATCTATCTGTTATTTCTTTCTTAGTCTTTATTCCATAAGGAGCATTGGCTGAATCTCCATAATATATGAAATTTTCACTTGGCATAGATTTTACAAATTCTTTTAATACACTTATTCCACCTAATCCAGAATCAAATACTCCTATTGCCTTATCTTTATTATCCATTATTTCAACCTCCTGTACTTTAAATTTTATATATTTTTAATAGTAATACTAATTTATTCTTATATTTCAATTTAATACTTTTCGTAATCATATTGTTTACTCTTTTTATTATAAAATAACTCATTTATTTATACAAAGAAAATATTTTTGCCATAGATTTATTTATATTTTTATATATAAAAAATAAAACTCCCTTTAAATTTAATTAAAAGGAGTTTTTATATTTATTATTTATTATATTTTGCAACTAATGCTCCATAGGCTATGGAATATAATTTTGATTCATGACTATCAGCTCTAGATACCAAAACTATTGGCGCTTTAGCCCCCATTATTATGCCTGCAGATTTTGCCTTTGCAAAATATGTTAGAGCCTTTCCAATGCCATTACCTACTTCTATAGTTGGCATCAACATTATATCTGTCTCTCCTGCAACTTTGCTTTTAAATCCTTTTATATTAGCAGCTTCTTTTGATACTGCTAAATCAAAAGCTAAAGGTCCTTCGACTATTACATTTTCGCCAAATACACCTACTTGAGCAGCTTCTTGTAATGCCCTAGCATCTAGGGTTGCTTGCATCTTTGAATTTACTTTTTCTTTAGCTGCTAAACAGGCAACTTTTATATTTTCTAAACCAAGTGGTTTAGTAGCTTCTATGGCATTTTTTAATATATTTACTTTTTGATTATAATCTGGAGATATATTCATACCACCATCTGTAGTTATCAATAATTTTTTATATGCAGGTATTTCATAAATCATAACATGACTCAGTAAGCTATCAGTTCTAAGTCCGTATTCTTTATTTAAAACTGCTTTTAGTATTATGGATGTATCTAATAATCCCTTCATTACAAAATCAGCCTCTTTTGATGAAACAAGCTGAATAGCAGTTTTGGCGCATTCCTCCATAGTATCTTTTTGTATTATTCTTATATTATCTAAGTTAAATTTAATCTCTGCACTTATTTGTTCTATTTTGTTTTTATCACCAATTAATATGGGTGTAACTATTTCCCTTTGTACAGCTTCTTTTATAGATAATAAAACCTCCTTATCATGGGCTGCTGATACAGATAATACAACTTTTTTATTTCCCTTTACTTCACTTAATATATCATCTAATTTATTTATCATAAATATTCCCCTTTATTTTTATTTCTTAACTAAAATTTGTAATTCCGTTACAACCTCTTCATCACTTAAAGATAAACTTGGGTCTGTTAATTCCATTTCTAAAGAGTCATCTAAAATTTCATATCCTTGTTCATTTATATAATTTATTAATTTTTTATAATAAGGTGGTGCATCTTTATGAATCCCTTTAAATCTAATGCAAACATAAGTCCCTTTTTGAAAGGTTTTAATTAAGTTTTCATCGTATTTTTCTTCTTCTATCATTACAAAAATAGACTTATATTCATCAAATTGTCCCTTTAATAAATCTTCTCTAGCTATGGATATACCCACCAATCCATAAGTAAGAAATATTTTATTATCGGACATTTTTATTAACTTCCTAAGAGATAACTCAATATCATAATCAGTCTTAATGCTATGTCTAAGTCTAGCAGCTTGTCTCTCTTCAAAATCAACTTCTCTAATGACATTAATTAAATCACTTCTTGTGGAATTTTTTATTTGTTCTATTTTATTATTAATTTTATGTTTAATAAGTTGTAATTCACTTATTTTTTGATCTATAAACTCATCTTGAGCTTGCAATGAATTGATAACTTCTTGGCTATTTATATTATTTAAGTGATGTTTAATTTTTTCTAAAGAAAGTCCAAGTTCTTTTAAATACTTAATAGTCTCTAAATGTTGAAATTGGTCCAAAGTATAATATCTATATTTATTTTCTTTATTAACAAAACTAGGTTTAAATAAATCTATTTCATCGTAATATCTCAATGTTTTTTTATTTATATCAAATAATTTAGACACTTCTCCTATACTAAAAAACTCTTTCATTTAACAACTCCCCTAATTTTATATATTATAACTTCTAATTATATTATATAAAACTAAGGGAGTATATCCAATTGTGTTAATTTTTTACTAAAAATATATTATGCTTTTATTAAGTCTGTTTCTCTATATACAGTTGCTTCTTCTTCCCCATTCATAACTCTAAGGACTCCAAAAGCCAATGCTTCCAGTTCATTTTCACCTGGCATTATTTCAACTGGTGCTATAAATTTAACTCTATTGCTTATAGATTCACTCATATATTTTGAATAAGCAATTCCTCCAGTTATAATTATTGCATCCACATTACCATTAACTACTGTTGATAATTCACCTATGGCTTTAGCAACTTGAAGCGCTAATGCATCATAAATTAATTTTGCATATCCATCACCATTGTTTATTCTTTCTTCAACTTCTTTGGCATTTACAGTATTTAAATAAGAAACAATACCACCTTTTCCCCTTATATTTTTTGCCATTTCTTCATATGTATATTTTCCTGAATAACATAAATCTACTAACATTTTTGACGGAAGTTTTCCTGCTCTCTCCGGTGAAAATGGACCCTCTTCGTCTGTGACAAAATCAACCATCCTTCCTTTTTCATGAACATTTAAGCTAATTCCTCCGCCTAAGTGTGCAACTATTAAATTTAAATTTTTATAATCTTTATTATGCATTTTAGCATATTTAATTGCCATAGCCCTTGTATTTAAGGCATGAGTTAAACATACTCTATCTAATTCCTTAAGTCCTGATACTTTTGCAATCTTATTACTTTCATCAACAGAAACAGGGTCATATATATAAGAATTTACACCTATTTCATTGGCTATGGAATAAGAAATCATAGCGCCTAAGTTTGATGCATGATCTAATGTTGGTCTATTAACTAATCTATCTATCATTTCATCATTTATTAAATAAGCCCCTGATTTTACTGGTGGTAAACCTCCACATCTTCCAACTACAGCATTTATACTTTTTAAATCTATTTTATTTTCTTTTAATATTTTTTCTATTTCTTCTTTTCGCATTTCAAATTGATCCATGATTTTATTAAATTTTGATAATTCTTTTATGGAATGATTTAATGACTTTGCTAAGATTTGATTTTCTCCCTCATATAATGCAAATTTTGTTGATGTTGAACCTGGATTAATAGCTAATATTCTATAAGGCATATTTTATCCCCTCTTAATATATTTTTAATTAAATTTTATCTATGCTGTTGCATCTATTTTGTGTCCAACTAATTTTAATCCTTCTTCAAAAGCTTTTATATTTAAATCAATAAATTTTTCTTTTACATTTTTTCTTATTATATATTCCCAATTGATATGCTCTAAGTTCATTGATCTGACTAAAGAACCTAATAATATAACATTCATTACTTTTAAATTTCCTAATTCTTCTGCCTTTTTAGCTGCATCTACTACAGTTGCATTTAATTCATTTAATTTTTCATCAATTTCTTTTTCTTTATATTCAAAATTACCAACTAGTGTTGACACTGAGTCCATTCTATAATTATTAGCCACAATTTTACCGTCTAATTTTAAATATTTAAGATATCTAAGGGCTTCCATTTTTTCAAAGGAAACTATCATATCTGCTCCACCAATTTCTATAACAGGAGAATAAACTTTTTCTTTACTGTATCTAACTTGAGATGAAACAGAACCTCCTCTTTGGCTCATCCCATGTATTTCACTCATTTTTATATCATATCCAGCTTCCATTAATCCTAGAGTTAATAATTTACTTGCAAGTATAGTTCCTTGGCCCCCTACTCCTACTAACAAAATACTTTTAGTCATATTATTTTACCTCCTTAATTATAGCTTCTTTTGGACATACTTGTGCACATACTTCGCATCCTAAACATTGATTTTTGTCTATGATTGCCTTTTTATTTTCTTTATTATATGAAATTGCTGGACATCCTGTTTTAGTACATTTTTTACATCCTATACATAAGTCTTCTACAATTGTGCATCTATCTTTAAATGGATTATTAAATTCTTCTATATCTTGTGGTGAAAATTTTTTAAGGGCACATGGCCATCTTGTTATTATTACAGATGCTTCTTTATTACTTAAAGCCCAATCTAGAGCATCATTTACTTCACTTAATTTATTTGGATTTATTACTCTTACATTTTTTACTTTGCATGCTTTAACTATTTCTTCTATACTAATTTCTGTCGTTTTTTCCCCTTGAAGTGTATATCCTGAACCTGGATTTTGTTGATGTCCTGTCATTCCAGTTATTCTATTGTCGAGAATTATAGAAATAGAATTTCCTTTATTGTATATAACATCAAATAATCCATTTATTCCTGTATGGAAAAATGTTGAATCTCCAAGAACACCTACAACTCTTTTTTTATTACCTTCTACCATATTAAATACTTGTTGTGCACCATGACCTGAACCTAATGATGCTCCCATGCAAACACAACAATCCATTGAATTATATGGTGCAGAAAAACCTAAAGTATAACATCCAATATCTCCAGTAACTACTACATCTTTTCTTTTTCCAAGTTCATAAAATAATCCTCTATGAGGGCATCCTGGACAAAAAGTTGGTGGTCTTGGAATTAATAATTCTTCATTGATATCCAGATGTTCAAAAGTTTTTCCTGTTACAGCTTCTCTAATTATATCTGGTGTCATTTCTCCATAAGGAGGAAAAGTATTTTTACCATAACATTCAATACTCAAAGATTTTACATGTTCTTCAATAAATCCATCATTTTCTTCAATTATATAAATTTTATCGACTTCAGATGAAAATTCTTTTATCTTTTCATCTGGCATTGGAAAAGTAAATCCTAATTTCAAATAAGACACGTTTTCTTTAAATACCTCTTTTGCAAAATTAAAGCACATTCCAGATACTATTACACCAACTTTACTATTATTTATCTCCATATAATTAAATTCTGTAGTATTGGAGTAGTCAGTTAATTTTTTTAATCTTTCTTCCACTTTAACTCTTAATTTTCTAGAAACTGCTGGTACTGTTACATATTTATTTGCATCTTTAACATATTCTTTTATTCCAACTTCTTTTCTCTCATTACATTCAACTATACTCTTTGAATGACAAAGTCTAGTTGTCAATCTATACAAAACAGGCGTATCATATTTTTCACTTATTTCAAAAGCTTTTTTTATCATGTCCTTGGCTTCTTGACTATCAGATGGTTCTAACATTGGTATTTTGGCTGACTTGGCATAATTTCTATTATCTTGCTCATTTTGAGATGAATGTTGACCCGGTTCATCTGCTGTTATAATTACAAATCCTCCATTTACTCCTGTGTATGCAATTGTAAATAGTGGGTCTGCTGCAACATTTAAGCCTACATGTTTCATGGAGGCAACAGTTCTAGCACCAGCTATTGATGCACCTGCTGCTGATTCAACAGCAACTTTTTCATTTGGTGCCCATTCTGCTTTTATATCTTCTTTATATAAAGCTATATTTTCTAGTATTTCTGTACTTGGAGTTCCTGGATATGCTGAAGCAAATTTAACTCCAGCTTCATAAGCTCCACGTGCAACGGCCTCATTCCCTGTCATTAATTTCTTCATGTTAATAGTCCCCCTTATTTTTTACTATACTCATATTTACTGACTTAAATTTTCAATCACATCTTTTATAATTTTTGGTGCTTTCATACACTTTTCCTCTGAAACTGAACATACTGCAAATCTTAATCCCATTTTTAATGGCACTAAATAAAGATTTTCCTTTGTAAGCTCTTCACATACTTCCTTTGGATTTTCGCATGGAATACTTATAAAAAATCCATCTCTGTAAGGTAATATATCAAGATTTACTTCTTTAGCGCCATTAACAAAAGACTTTGCTCTACTTTCAAGCATATTTTTATATTTATTTTTTTCTTCTACATAATCTTTAAACTTTTCTTTATTTTCAGCTAAATGAGATAATACTTCCATGGCACCCCTATTACAATTAGACCAATTTGCTCTACATGAGTGCATTAAGGAGTAGTAAAATTCATCAGCTATATCTTCATTTGATGATATTCCTATGGCTGCTCCCATTCTCATACCATATGCTGTATATCCCTTTGACATACTAAATCCAACTATGGTTAATATATTTTCAGGAAGTTTACCAAATTTCTTAAAAAACTTTCTACTTGCAATATCATCTTTTACAAAATCTATATAAGCTACATCTACAAAAAATATTATTTTTTTGCTTTTATCTTTAGCTATTTCCTTTGCATAATCTAGCATTTCATCCCATTCATCATCAGATAGACTATATCCCGTTGGATTATGTCCCGGAGAATTTATAATTGTAAATATACTACCTTGTTTATCTATAATTTCTTTAAATTTTTCTTTAAATGATTCTATATTAAATTTACCTTCTTCATTAAATAATTTGAAGTTTGCAACACTTCTACCAGCTTCTTCTCCAATTATTCCATAGGGACTCCAGTACCAATCAGATGTTAAAATAACATCACCAAAATTAGTATAATTCCACATGGCCAATTTAATTGCTCCACTTCCCCCTGGAGATGCTACTACTCTTATATATCCCTTAGGGTCATTTCCTTGAAAGCAAACTTTTTTGACAGCTTCTTTATAGTCATCTTGACCTGCAATAGATGCATAGGCTGCTATTTCATTATTTTGTAATGATTTAAGTTGATCATAAACACTTTTCATACTTATTAACTGTCCTTCATCATCAATCAAAGCACCAATTGTAGCATTAATAACATTTTTCTTGCCTATAGTTTTTTCTGCTAATTGAGCTCTTTCTGATAAGTTGAATATAATATCATTTTCTTTTGGCCATCTAGCATGTTTGGCAACCATACTTGATTTCATGTTACTGCCCCCTTTGTTATTAAATTACATAGTATCTTTAATAACATGATAAACCTTCCATTAACTGGAATGTCAATATGTTTTATATATTATAGAAAAAAATACACAGTTCAATATATTGAACTGTGTATTTTTTAATCTTCTCTTTTTTGTGTTAATAATCTATTCAATTTTATGTGTTGCCTCATAAAGAATATTTCTACTGTCATAGCAAAACAGGCTACTATTCTAATTGTCAAATTTGTTGTATTTAGTGCTATTTGTGTAAAATAAGTAAATAGTACTAAATCAATCCCCAAGACAAAAACGTCCACTATTCTCATTTTTTCACTCCTCAAATTTTGACTAGAAAGATTTTGAAGTTTCTTTTTCCTTATCTTCCAATGATCTTATCATATTTATAACTATAGGATTAAATAAACCTTCTACTTCCTCATCTCCATCATTATAAATGCCTAACGATACATTTCCTAAACCTGTGTTCATTGGTAATTGACCAAAAAGATTTAAATTCATATCATCAAGGAATTTTCTATTGTGTTCACCTTTAAATATCTCAATTTTTTTGCCACAATCTGGACACTTAATATAGCTCATATTTTCAACTACACCTATAACATCTATATTTAACTTTTTAACCATATGAACTGCTTTAGCAACAATCATTGATACCATATCTTGAGGTACAGTCACCATTATAACTCCATTTATAGGAATAGATTGCATCACTGTCAATGCCACATCTCCTGTTCCTGGAGGCATATCTATTATAAGGTAATCTAATTCTTCCCATAATACATCTGTATAGAATTGTTTTACCACATTAGATATCATGGCTCCTCTCCATATAACTGGTTGTTCTTCATCTTCTATTAATAAATTTAAAGACATTACTTTTATTCCATCATCTGTTATTGCTGGATATATGTACTGCTCTGATGCTCTAGCTCTTTGTTTATCTACACCTAAAAGTCTTGGTATACTAGGTCCTATTATATCAGCATCTAATACACCTACTTTATATCCTCGTTTTCTTAAATTCTTAGCAATTAATGCAGAAACTGTAGATTTCCCCACTCCACCTTTTCCACTCATTACACCTATAATTTTTTTAATTTTATTTAGTGGATTATTTTCCACTGTACAATTTGCTTGTTCTTTGTTACAACTTCCATTTGATGTACATGAATTACAATTTGACATCTCTATTTCCTCCCCTTTATATAGCTACATCTACAAAATAAATATAGTTCTTTATAATTATTTTGTCAATGAGCATAATAATATAAAACTTATTTATTCATAAATTTAAAAAGGATGTGTTATTTATCAAAAATACAATTATAAATAAATTTAAGCTTTATAAAAATAAAATAATAGAGTACATAAAGTTTAATATTATAGGTACTAGTAACTTTTTAGTTTCTCAAGTTTTTTATATTATACTTTTTATGGTATTTAAGTTAAACTATATTCTAGCTTATACCATAACTAGTATACTTAGCATTATTGCTTCTTACTTTTTAAATTCAAAGTTTACATTTAAAAGTGAAAGCTATTCAACTAAAAAATTTTCTTTATCAGTTTTAGTTTATATTTTTGAATATATTCTTAATATGGGAATTATAATTTTTTTAGTTAAAATACTTGGTATAAATGAAATAATAGCACCTTTAATAGCACCTATATTTTCTACTCCACCTGTATTTTTCTTAATGAGAGCTGCTATAAAAAATAATGAATAAACTTATTTTAGGTTTAAATGTGTGTTACTAGTACTATTAATTAAATTTAAAATAACTTTTATTATAAATATAATTGGTAAAAAATAAAAACCTATGAATTTAGAATAAATTTCTAGATTCATAGATTTTTATTTTTAAAATAATGAATTAAATATAT